>WSSedL1CaDRAFT_10000243_pt1 | contig 37945 bp, 54 predicted proteins | sample WetSurSL1Cattail_FD_9464 | JGI IMG/M metagenome (IMG submission 9464)
TTTACTGTGCCCTGCAATATCTCCTAAATATTCTAGCACTTTTAAGTTGGAGGGATTTTTCTTTAACAATGATTCAAAAAGAGGTTTGGCCTGTTCTAATTTACCTTCTTCAAATAATTGCTGGGCTTTCTCAAGATTAACCTGAGAAAAAAGGAGTACTGGAAATAAAATAAAGATAAAAAGGAGCTGTTTCATGCTTCAAAAATAAGAAAACAGTAGAGCATATTTTTTTTTTAACAAAAAAAAAGCATTTCTACATTCCCCATTTACCAAGTAGCACCCTAGAAATGTACTGTTTCGCTTACTGTTTTAAACAAAAATTAACAATCTATTAACTACCTTGTGTTTTATAAAATACTAAAATTGTGTCTATTAATCTTAAAACCTATTTACCATGCCATTTGAAAATTTAAACAACAACCACTACACCGCTGCCGAAAAAACAGCCACACTTACAGCGCTAACAACACTGGAAAACACCCTATCGCCAAAGTACCGAAACCTAACACCCGAGGAACGAAAAAGGTACGGAAGCATTAACGAACAAAACAAACTGATTGTAAACAAAGTGCAGGATTACCGCAACAACACGCCTAATCTGAGTTCGCCAGATGTGGACTGGGTGGAGTTTCAAGCTGATTTTGATTCGCGCGATTTTATACAAAAAGCCATGCTGCGCCTGCAAAACATTCTAGACAACCTAGAAAACAATAAAATTTTGCATGATTTTGACAACTACCAAGCCGCCCTAACGGATTATGGCTATAGCCAATACAAAGCTGGCACAAGAGTAGCTGGCTTTGAAAACAAGATAGCCGAAATAGGGCAATTCTTTAGTCGCACAGGGACTAACACGCCTCTTAATGAAAATAACCCTAGCGGCGAGTTATAAAACAAACTTATTATAATACTAAAAACCCTTTTTGTAGCAATACAAAAAGGGTTTTTTGCGTCTAAAAGTCTCCAGAACCTAAACGTTTGGGTTGTTAACCTAAACGTTGGCCTAAAGAACCTAAAGTTTCACGTAGTGGGACGCCAAATTTCACGTCAAGGACGTGAAACTTTACATCAAGGACGTGAAACTTTACGTCTAGGACGTAAAGTTTCACGTCCTAGACGCCAACGTTTAGGTTCTTGACGCAAACGTTTACGTTTTTGGGGTTTTATTCTCCAAAACACTGTTGATGTAAAGTAGAAAAACTTTATTTTAGCGGTTTAATTCCATAAGGCTAGGAAGAATAAATAGTCCAACAATTAAACATCATTATGAAACTTACTGACATACTCAAAGACTCCAATTATAAACTTACCCAATTCAAAGCAGAACAAATTGCAAGATTTGAAAACACCATAACCCTAAAAGAAGTAAAAGGAGCGTCAGTACCATACATTAACTGTTTAGTGCGTAAAAAAGAAATCAAATTAACTCCAGAAGAAACGGTTCGTCAATTGTATTTAATGGTTTTAAATGAAGAATACGAATATCCTTTTGAAAGAATGGAACTAGAATATGCAGTAACCTTTGGTCGTGAAAAAAAACGTGCCGATATCGTTATTTTCGACAAACAAAATACCACTGCTGTCAATATAATGGTGGAACTCAAAAAACCAAAATTAAAAGACGGTAAAGAGCAATTGAAATCCTATTGTAACGCTACTGGAGCACCAATAGGAATATGGAGCAATGGTGACAGCATATCATTTTACAACCGTCGTGACCCTAATTATTTTAAAGATATTCCCGAAATCCCAAAAGCATCTCAAAAACTAACCGATGTTTTGACAGAACGATGGACAATTGATGATTTAATTGCAAAAGACAAACTAGTCAACGAACGCAAATCCTTGAAAGATTTGATTCTGGAAATGGAAGACGAGGTACTAGCTAATGCTGGTGTGGATGTTTTTGAAGAATTATTTCAATTGATATTTACCAAACTTTTTGACGAATTAGAAAGCACGAGAAACAAATCTCGTTCATTAGAATTTAGAAACTACGGCGAAACCGAAACCGAACTAAAAAACAAAATACAATCGCTGTTTGAAAAAGCAAAAACCAAATGGGAAGGCGTTTTTGCTGATAGTGCAAAAGTCACTTTAACTCCATCGCATTTAGCCATTTGTATTTCTTCGCTAGAAAGTATCAAATTATTCAATTCCAATTTGGATGTGGTCGATGAAGCTTTTGAATATTTGATAAACAAAAGTAGTAAAGGCGAAAAAGGGCAATATTTTACACCCCGTTATGTAATTGACATGTGTGTAAAAATGCTCGACCCAAAAGCCGAAGAAACCGTAATTGATACGGCAGCGGGAAGTTGCGGATTTCCTGTTCACGCTATTTTTCACGTTTGGGAAAAACAACTCAAAGAGAAAGGATTAAATAAAAGCCATCTTTTTACTGCCGAAGAAAAATTACCCGAACAAACCGATTACGTAAAAAACAATGTTTTTGCCATAGATTTTGACGAAAAAGCGGTACGTGTTTCTAGAACCTTAAACCTTATTGCTGGTGATGGACAAACCAATGTTTTGCACCTGAACACATTAGATTTTGAACGTTGGGACGATAACTACAACGACAACAACTGGCTCGATGTATATGGAAACGGCTGGAAAAACTTGCGTAAACTTTTAAAAGACCCAAAAGCCAAAACCGAAAGCATCGAGGAAGAACGCAACGGAAAAATTTATGTAAAAGATACTCAACGCTATAATTGCAGAGATTTTCAATTTGATGTCCTTATGGCAAACCCACCATTTGCAGGAGATATTAAAGAAACTCGCATCATTTCTAAATATGAATTAGGCAAAAAACCAACCGGAAAATACCAAAACGCCGTAGGCAGAGACATTCTTTTTATAGAACGCAACCTTGATTTCCTGAAACCAGGGGGAAGAATGGCAGTTGTTTTGCCACAAGGACGTTTTAACAACAGTAGCGACAAACAAATTAGAGATTTTATAGCCGAACATGCTAGAATACTAGCAGTAGTGGGCTTACACGGAAATGTTTTTAAACCCCACACAGGTACTAAAACATCTGTGTTATTCATACAAAAATGGGATGATACATTGTGTCCAAAAGTAGATGATTACCCTATTTTCTTTGCTACCATGCAAGAACCAAGTAAGGACAACAGTGGTGAAAAAATATTTGTAAAAAAGAAAGATTTTCCACGCAATGACCTCAGGGTTATGAATCCTGAGGTTACTAATGAAGTGGCTGAACCTGTTGACCATTATGATGAATTGCCTCAAAACCTTGACGAATATTTACTGGATTCTCACGGACACCTTATCGTAAAACACGACTTATTTAACCACGATGGCGTAACACAAGACGGTATAGCCGAGGCCTTTGTTGAATTTGCCAAAAAAGAAAAGTTGTCGTTTGTGGGAAAGTAAGTAGCCGTTTTGATGAAACCAAGTATTTGGAATTATTGGAACGGCTAGAGATTAGTGAGGTTTTAATTCGTGATTTAGAATATAGTGGAAGATTAGATTCTGAATATTATAAACCTTCCTATGTAAATTATGAAACCTTATTAAAAAACAGAGGAAGTAAACCTTTAAAAGAATTCGCTAATTTTTTAATTGGTCCCTTTGGCTCAGCATTTACTGTTGACAATTACACACAGGATAAAACTTATCGTTATATAAGAGGTAAAGATGTAAAAGCATTAACTTTAATGAATAATGATAATGTGTATATGCCTAAAAAAGATTATGACAGACTTTCTAGATATGCACTTAAAGAAAATGATGTTTTAGTTTCTGTTGTTGCCTCAATAGGTAATGCAGCAATTATAAATTCTGTTGATTTACCTGCAATTTTTAGTTGCAAAAGTGCTGTAATAAGAACAGATAATATTAATCCAAAATATTTATTAGCATATTTAAACTGTAAATTTGGAAAAGAACTATTAATTCGAAAAGAAAGAGGAGCAATACAAAAAGGTTTAAACTTAGATGATTTAAAAACTTTAGATATTTTTATCCCATCTTTAAATTTTCAATCCAATATTGAAAGTTTATTTAATAAATCGTATTTTAATAAAAACCAATCCCAAGAACTTTATTCCCAAGCAGAAACCATTTTATTACAAGAAATTGGATTAGAAGAATCAATAATAGAGCAGCTGTCTTCTAAGCAGGCGGTCGAAGGTTCGAATCCTTCTGCGTTCACTGCTTAAACCTCTTGATTTCAAGGGGTTTTTTGCGTTTTATGGTTTTTTGTATTTCTTTATTTTCTATTTTTACCACCACAAAACATAACAATTTGCAACTTTTTTGCATATTTTTTGCATATGAAAATCGAGATCAAACTATTTACAAATGAGAATCTAACGGCTGAAGGTTATCCGTTAGTGGTTCAGCTTTCGCACCAGGGGAAACGCAAGCGTAAGAACTTGGCTTTTTGCCACGAAAAACATTTTATTGCTGATGGAAGTACGATTTCGGAAAAGCATCCCGATTATGATATGCTGGCGCCGATTTTGATGAATTTGAAATTAAAGGCTCGCAAACTGATTTTGCTGAATTATACCGATATTGAAAAAGCCTATGAAGAACTTTTTGCGGTGGATTTTTCGCAAATTGGGTTTGTGGATTACGCAAAGGATTTGATTGCAGAAATGGAACAAATGGCGGCGCAAATGAAAAAATTTGACCTAAAAGGCTCGAATAAAATTTCGGGAAATGTAAAAGTGTATAGTAATGTGATTGCGCAATTTGGGAATTTTGCTCAAAATACCTCTTTGCAAAACTTAGATTATGAAACTTTGTTGCGTTTTAAGAACTATAATATTAGTATTGGGAATTCTAAAAGTACGATACATTTATACTTGCGGACTTTACGGACCATATATAATAAAGGCATAATGATGCACCGCTTGGTGGACGAAAAGCCATTTGCACGGCTTTTTGATGGTTTAAAAACCCGTTCTTATGATTCTCAAAAAAAGTATCTGGATCGTGAAGCGATTTATGAGTTGGAAACTACTAAATTATTTATGGGCACGGCAAAGCAAAAGTACCTGGATCTATTTTTATTGCAATTTTACTTTGGTGGCTGCGATTTGATAGATATTTATTACCTAAAAGAACGCCAATTGCGAAAAGGACGTGTGGTTTTTGAGCGGACAAAAACCAATACCGGAACCCGAATTGATTTAAAGCTGCACCCGAATGCGGTGAAAATTATTGATAGAAATAAAACCGCTGGCGAATGGCTTTTTCCTTGGGGAAAAGAGAAAAACGAGTATGAAATTTTTAGACGTACTTACCAGCGCGCGCTGATTTATATACAGCAAAAACTAGCCATTGAAGTACAGCCTGATGGTGGCCATATTGCGGTGAAAGTTGCCCGACATTCTTTTGCCAACCGTGCTAAAACCCTGATGATTGAAACGGATATTACCCGCGAACTTATGGGCCATGAACGTGATGATGTGGATAATTATTATAAAGACAAATACCCCGAAAAAGTGCGGGATTTGGCTTTATTTGAAATTATTAGTCCTTTTGTGTGTTTGAAGTAGTGATTTTTTGTATATTTAAGTTTCCAAAAATAAATACCAAAGAACGAAAAACCCGTTTACTTTAATTAGTAAACGGGTTTTTTTATTTTTTTAACTTGTAAGTTTTGTTTACAAGTTACCAATCGTTTTTCTTGGTGATTATTTCGTTGGTATTTATGAAATCGTTAAGGCTTTTATTTAGATTGTTGAAGTAGTTAGGAATTACAATAGAATAGTATTTGTAGCCACTTTTTATTTCTCCATTTTTTTTATAGTAACCGCTAGTGTTGTTGATATAAAATTCTTTCCATGTTGATGGAATATATTGATATCCGGGTGTGAACTGACTAATATTAAGGACGTCAAATTTATATTTACCATCTTTAAATGATATTTCAATCATGTATTTTGCAGGTTGATAATTAACTCCTAAGCTTTTTTCAGCACCTTCAATTCTGATGTATTCGTTTTCAATTTGTCCTTTGATTACTTCTTTTGGGGTATTGTAAATTGTGTTTATCCAATCAAGTGTTTTTTTGTAAAGTTCCTGTTGTGTTTTTCCTTGGCAATCAGTCACTATATAGTCTGTGAAGCCGTCTTTTGTAAAGGTAAAATTGGTTTCTTGCGCAAATCCTGAAAAGCTTATCAGTAAAATAAGTATAATTTTCTTCATTTTTGTGATTTAATAAAATTTAATAAAAATTGAATTCTCTGTGATGTTGTTTATTACTGCGTGTAATTCATCGTTTTCTAATTTTTTAGCATCTGGAATAGAATGAATTTCTCCAATTTTACCATCACCGCCTGAAGATCCTTTAACGTAAATTTGAATTTTGTTATTTCTTGGATTTAACCAAAATTTAACATCATCGCCAATTTTGGGGTTGTAAGTTGTGATTAGTTTTTTTGGTACATTGTATTCTATACCATTTTTGTTTGTGTTTGAAACTGATTTTATAACAATTGCTAATACGATAATAATTATAAATATTATGAATATACCTAGAATTGTTCCCATAATTATAAGTTTTCTGTTTTATAATGATGCTGATTTAATTTTATTTCTTCTAGAAGAAAAATTATTTTCTTCTGATTTTCTAAATGTTCATTAATTTTAAAATACCATAACGATACAAATCTAAAAATAAAAAATATTGCTACTGAGCCGATAATTGATACTAAAAATATAAATCTTTTGTCCATAATTGTAAGTTTTAATTTATCAAATATAAATAAAATTATTAAGAATCTGTTTTTATTTGGTTTTGTTTTTCTGTAAGTTCTATTTTTTCTTCTAAAAGTTTGATTATTTTATCTTTTAATTTTATTTCTGATTCAAGATTTTTTATAATTTCTTTTTTTGATGTGTAAATAGCGTTAGGTTCATTTAATACATTTTCTTCTTTTTTGCTTAAAATAGAATGTAATAATTCTTTTTTAGATTCTGGTATTACTTCTCCATTCTCGTAATTTGATATTGTTTTCACAGAAACGCCTAATTTTTTTGCTAAATCTTCTTGTTTTAAGCCTAATTCTTTTCTTTTTTGCTTTATTTCTAATGCGTTCATAACCAGTGTTTTATGTTTTAATATCATTATTTTTTTAGATTTACAGGAATTATTACTTGTTATAAAAGAAATATTACTTATATTTGTTCCTGTAAATATATATATGTTTTTATTATGAAAATCAAAGATACAAAAACCGAACCAAAGTTAACGATAAGGGAAACTGAAACGATAAATAGATTCGAGACATTTAATAAGTGTTCGGAAATATTACGTGAGTTTTTCTTAATGGGTTTTAAATCTTTTGAGGCTTTAAAATCTATAATGTTGTTTCATTATCCTGATATTGATTTAGTTAAGTTAAAAAGATTTTGGAATTGTCAATTAATGGATAAGGAGATTGTTGAGAAAGTAATAACTGTTTTTGAAAAATTAAAAAATGAGTAATATTTCCGAAAATCATCATTTTAACATAGTAGGAGAAATTCAAAGTGCTTTTGGGTTTTATAAATTCTACTTTGCTAATCTTCAGTTTTATTCGAAACAAGAAACTTGTTTTCAATATTGTAACCAATATTTCAAAAACCAATTTGGGTATGATCGTTATGATAGTTGGGAAGAGTTTAGAGGTGAAATTGGTTTTAGACCTATGAAACCAAAATTAGTAAAAAATATTATTCCTGTTATTGATTCTGTTTCAGCAACTTCTCCTATCGAAATCATGGAGCGTGAATTTCTTATTTCATGGTTTAAACATAAAGGTTTTGATACTTGGACTTCTTTTAAAGCTTTGGTGATGCATTATTATCCTGCTCTTGCTGAGCGTGATGTTTTGAATTTTTGGAAAGGCGATACTGTTGTTTCGGATGTTTTAAAATGTGTGAGTTATGTTAAACAAATAATAGGCGAATAATGGATAGCTCAACTTACATAAATGCTTACGAATTTATTGAAACCTTGAAAGAACGGGGTTTGGTAATTGTTTCGGTTAATGAGTTTGAAGCTGGAAAAGCATTGGTTAGAAAAAAACTAATGAAACGCACGGCTTTGAGTTTAACCGAAATTGTAAAGAACGGTTTGCTGCCTGTGGGAACTACTAAGGCAGTGATAGACTGGACCATTTCGGGCAAAATTAAAAAAGACGAATGGTACCAGGAACAAAACGGACGTAAAAGAATCATGGTATTAACGGCGGCAATTAAAAGACTTGGATATGTTGACTAAAATTGTAAAAACCACGCCTGAAATAAAGGAAATCATTGTAGTAGATGAAGTGGTGGTAAAATGCGAGGGATTGAAACTTTGTTATCCTGAACTGTTTTTTGAAAAAATTGAACAATGTAAACTCTGTGGAAAATGTATATAGATGAAACGTATTTCTTTTGGTTTTTAGTCGTGACTGATGTTTTAGTATTTAGCTTGTTTATGCGACTGCTTTGGATTGATTGTAAACGTAAAAAAGGCGGGTTATGATAGAAGTAATGTGTTATATAGGTGGTGGTTTAGTGGTAGCTATTTTTATTTTTTGTGTCTGTTGTTTTCTTTTTGGATTGCTGCAAATATGGGTTTTAAAAAATGAAACCCGTGGAATGACTAAAAAGCAATTGAAAAAAGCCGAACAGGAATTGTGTAAACATCATAATACTGTTTATACGGACCAACATCCTGACTATCCTTGGACTTGCTGTGATTGCGGTAAAAGTGTGTAAATCAATTAAATCAATATAAAATGCAAAAACAAATTTTACAAGGCGAAAGCCCTGGCGAAAGACTGGAGCAGCTGAAAAATTCGGCTGATAAGGTCGAAATGTTTTCTTATCCACGGGAATTGTCTAATGGAGAAATTCAGGAGTTGCAAAGCAATTTATCACAGAATATGATTTTTGTGGATAAGGAAGATCAAAAGTTGAAAGTAGCTAAAGAAGTTTTTAAAGCGGCTACTAAACCAGTAAAACAAACTATTGCTAAAGACTTGCAAATGATTCGTTCGCAGGTGGAAGAAGTGAACGAAGAAGTGTATTTACTCAAGGATATTGAGGAGGGTAAAATGGGTTACTATTCTAAGGAAGGGATTTTGGTTTTTGAAAGAAATCTTCGTCCTGATGAAATGCAATATTCAATTCAGGATCATTTAAGAAAAGCGCAATAATTATGGAAAAAGAGTTAAAAATCAACATCGAAAAAGGGGTTGACACAGTTACTATTTGGCACGGAACAGTTGAGCCTGAATATCATTTAAAAGCTCTTGAAGTAAAAGGCGGGGCAATTAATTCGGTTCACGAATATTTGTCTAAAAAAGTGGTTTCTAATGAAATTATTGAGCATTCAAAAATTGAATTCTGCTATGATAAATTATACATCCATTTGCTGTATGACGCCCGCCAGCGTAATCCTGATGTTATCCAGGGAAGTTTAAAGCTGCATCCTGATTTAGAAAAATTCAATATCAATTCAGGAAAATCCTATTCCACTTTTGAATTGGCTGATTTTATCAAAATGAATCGCCATTACTTCGAGAATAAAGAGTATGCTATGAAATTGGTGAATGAATTGCGAAAATTTGAAGGTAAAGTAAATCGTGATTTGGAAGCGAAAACCGATGATCGTGGTAATAAGCGTGCTTTGATTAATCAGGTGGTGGAATCGAATATTCCTTCCGGATTTCATTTAGAAGTTCCGGTGTTTGTAGGTCAGAAAAAAATAAGACTGGAAGTTGAAGTAACTATAAACGCATCTTTCGAATGTAGTTTGATTTCTCCTGATTTAAAGGAATTGATTGACTTAAAATCTAAAGAGATTTTAGGCGAGCAATTGGATTTAATTAGAGCCTTGCATCCTGAGTTGAAAATTTTTGAATTGTAAAAAAATAAAAAGATGAAAAATTTCAACGGAACTTTTGTTACTGTTTTTACAGAAAAGGGATATCATAAAGCGATGTTGCCAAATGGTGAAGTGATACCACATGCGGTTAAATCTATAGTTACAGATGAAGTGGGTTATGCAAATGCAAGATTTGATTTCGTTGTAAATATACTTCCTACGAAAGAAGATGCTTTGGCTAAATATAAAGAATTTGGTTTAGGTATAAAGAGTCCTTGGGTTAAGGCTATTGAGGAAAAACCAAACGGTAAAGGTTTTTTTAAATGTTTTGGTACCCTTAATAAGGGTACTAAGCATGAAAAAAGAACTTATTTTGATGCTTTTTATGATGGTGATCGATTTGTTGATAAGGATGGCGAAGATTTAATAGGTATTAATGAATCTGTTGAATATTGGTTTGATTTTTCAACAATCAAAAATCCTGAGTAACTATGAAATCCATCACTTTTGATACCGAAAAAGCTAACAGAATTGAAAATGCTGTGTGTAGTGAATTTGGATTTAGTATCTCTGAGATTGTAAGCTATCGGGATGCTATGGCTAAAAAAGTGGTGGTTTTTCTATTGGTAAAATACTTTGGTTGGGATAAACGAATGATAGGCAGGAAATACCAAATGTCTTATTTATACGTGCCTACTGTGGTGTTGGAAATGGAACAAATGGAAAAGGTAGTTGCTGTTTTTAAAGTGAAAATATGTTTAATTCTAAATCAATTTAATAATGAGGAAATTTTGGACTGAAGCCGAAAATGAATTAATCAGGCTGCATTATCCTGATAAAAAAACGGATGCTATTGTTTGTTTTTTTAAAGATAGAACGGCTAGAGTGATTCAACAACATGCAGCAGCTATTGGAGTGAAAAAAAGTGAAGCTTTTATGAAAAGCCCTGAATCTGGAAGGATTTCGAAACAAAATGATATCGGGGTTAATACTCGGTTTTCACATCAAATGCCAGGATGGAATAAAGGGAAAAAGCAGGCTGATTACATGAGTGCTGAAGCGATTGCAAATACGGCTAAAACCCGATTTAAAAGAGGACAGGACCCGCATAATACACAGCCTATAGGTTACGAACGAATTACTAAAGATGGTTATGTTGAAGTAAAAGTGCGTCATCTGAAAGATGGTGATGGTAAGAATAAGAATTTCGAACTAAAACAGCGGTTGATTTGGGAACAAAAAAACGGTCCTATTCCTGATGGCGGGATTATTGAATTTCTGGACGGTGATAAATTGAATTTTGAAGATTCTAATTTGGTTTTACGAACCCGAAAAGAAAATTTACTTCGAAATCGAAATTCTGATTCGGCTATTGTGAGAAAACTGTTTAAGGTTAAAGAGCCGGAATTGGTGGCTGAGATTATTAAAAAAATACCTGCTGTAATTGAGTGTAAAAGAAAAATATTAAAAATTAAATCTGATTTAAATGAATCCAAACGAAAAATTAACCCAGTTACTAACGGATAAGTTTTTTAAGCATGAAGGCGATGATTATGCTTTTATGAGTTGTAAAACTGTTGGTTCAAATTTAATGATTCTAACGAATAAAAAAACAATACAAATTCCTGTAGATCGGTTTGTGAGTTTTTACGAAAAAGTGGAATCTAATTGCTATGCTGCGGGCGATGTGATTAAAAAAGAATTTGTACCCACAAATCTGCCTGTAAAAAAGCCTGATGGTGAGACTTTGCCAACTGAATTTAAACCGAGAGATTCTGTAATAGTTATTCCTGAATCGCCAAAGGTTTTTGATAAACTAAATAACAGTTTTGAAAGCCTGATTGATGCTATAGATAATGCTTCGGAGGCTGATTTAAAAAACTTAGAGATAAAGGCAAAAATGCTGACTTCGGTGGCTCAAACCGCTATTAATATGGAAAACAGCCGTAATAGTCTGATTAGGATAATTTCAGGGAAATAATTGTAGTTATGGATATAATAATAAAGCAGGAGTTTGTTTTAAAGTATCATTTAAATAGAGATGAAATGTTAGTTTTTTCTTTGCTTCAAACGTTTAAGAATGTTTTGAGTTTAAGTGAAATTACTAATTACTTGATGGTTGTTGATGCGTTTTCAATTTGTATAAGCTTAGATTCTTTGTTAGAAAAGGAGTTGATTTCTGTAGAAGAAATTGATGGTAATCAGTATTTTAAAATTAAATAATAACTCTATGGATCAGCCTAATTTCTACGCTATCATTCCTGCAAATGTTCGGTATGATAAGAATTTAAAGCCAAATGCAAAATTATTGTATGGTGAAATTACGGCTTTGTGCAACCGTGACGGCTTTTGCTGGGCTGCTAATGATTATTTCGCTGAATTGTATAATGTTGATGCTGTCACTATTTCTCGATGGATTTCTCAGTTAGTTTCGGGTGGTTATGTATCGACTGAAATTTTGAAAAATGAAGGAAATAAACGTAAGATTTATATTGCCGACCTATTGACTAAAAAGTCAAGACCTATTGACAAAAAAATCAATAGGGTATTGACAAAAAAATCAATAGCTATTGACAAAAAAGTCAATTCTAATATAAGGATTAATAATACAATTAATAATACAGAGAATAAAGAAGATTCTTCGCTCGCTTTTTTCGAAAAAAATTATCCTTCTAGATTTGAGTCTTTGATGATGCAGTATAAAAACCAAATTAATGACTTCGTCAGGTTTTCGGAAAGTTTTGAGGCAACTGTGATGCAGGAAAAATTAGAGTACGATGGGAATGTTCTTGAAGGTAGATTTCGAAAATATGCGATGAACTGGGTCGCTAATCAAAATAAGTTTGAAAAGCCAGTGATAGAATTGAATTCGAATGCAAATCAACCACAACGTAAATTTTTTAAAGGATAATGGAAAAATCGAATAAATATCAAGCTAAAAAAGTAGATAGAACTCCGGTGATAAATCTTGAAAAAGGGAAAATTCCACCTCAGTCAATCGAATTGGAAGAAGCTGTTTTGGGTGCGTTGTTAATCGATTCAAATTCGATTGATGAATGTTTGATTGTTTTGAAAACTGCTGAAGTTTTTTATAAAGAAGCGCATAAATATGTTTTTGAAGCGATTTCTGATTTGTATGCCAATAATGAATTGATTGATTTGTTAACTGTAAGTGCTCGTTTGCGTTCCATGAGTAAATTAGAATTGGCTGGAGGCGATTGGTATTTGATAAGCTTAACGCAAAAGATTGCTTCGAGTGCGCATATTGAAATTCATTCAAGATTGTTGCAGCAGTTTTATATTAAAAGGCAGTTGATTCGGGATGCTGCAATGATGCTTTCAATGGCTTATGATGCTGATAAAGATTCTTTGGAATTGTTGAATGAATGGGGTGATTCTTTGGATAATTTGAATGAGCAAATTTCGTCTGGTAGAAAGAATATTAGTTATGCTGAAGGATTGGATTTGGTTGAAAAACGTGTTGAATTCTTAACGCATAAATCACCAGAAGAAGTGACAGGTGCTCGCACTGGCTTTAATGTGATAGATCAGTTTACAGGCGGTTATCAACCTGGTGAATTGATTGTGGAAGCGGCTCGCCCTGGTATGGGAAAAACGGCAAAGATGTTGAAATGTGCGTTGGAAAATGCTCGAATTGGTAGCGGTGTTGGGATTATTTCGGCTGAAATGTCGGCGGTGCAATTGATTACAAGAACCGTGGCAATTGATACGAACTTTCACTTAACACAGCTAACTAAAAAAGGATTCGAAAAGAACGAATACTTTGCAACATTGAGTGTTAATAAGCATCGAATGAAAGGATTCCCAATCTATATTGATGATGCTGCATCGCCTGACATTAGGCACGTACAAGCAACGTTGCGAATGTGGAAACGAAAGTTTGATATTAAAATAGCAATCGTGGATTACTTGCAATTGCTTTCGGATAGTACTAAGTCGGGCAATAGAGAGCAGGAGATTGCTTCTATTTCCCGAAAGTTAAAAGGATTGGCAAAAGAATTAAACATTCCTGTGATTGCATTGTCTCAGTTGTCTAGAGCTGTAGAGACTAGAGGTTCGAGCAAGCGACCAATGTTATCTGATTTACGTGAGAGTGGAGCAATAGAACAAGATGCTGATATGGTTACGTTTATCTATCGTCCTGAATATTATAACATTGAAGTAGATGAAGAGCTATTAGAGATGGGCGCTAACACTGAGATAATATTTGCAAAGTATCGAGGTGGTGCGCCTGGAACAACGATAGGGTTACATTGGGATGGGAATAAAACAAAGTTTGAAGATCCTGCCGTTATGAATAAAGATTCTCATGATGAAGAATATCTTCCTAAAGTAAGTCCTGCTGAAGCATTTGGTCCTTCGGGTAGTGAAATTAATAATGATGAACCTTTTTAATTATGGCAAATAAACCAAAGAAGATAGTGAGAGCTTATGTCCCGGAGCGTAAAGCATTCGAGCGTGAACGATTAGAAAGTGATTTTGATTACAATGGTAGGAAGTGGCGTAAGGTTCGCTTAGAACAATTAGAAAAGTTTCCGTTGTGTTGTGATTGTGAAGCTGAAAACAAAGTAACAGCTGCTACAGTTGCCGATCATGAACCACAAGCAAAGGTATTGATAAGCCGTGGCGATGATCCTTATGATTTAAAGTGGTTAATGTCGCGGTGTAAAAAGCATCACGATTCTAAATCTGGGCGTGAACGTCATAAAAAATAAATAAAAAATAGGGGTATGGGGTAAAATCTCAATGAAGTGAAACTAGCGTACATCGCTGTTTATTTGGAATTTTACTCGGTGTGTTAATTTAGGTAGGGGGGTGTAAATGTTTAATAATTAGTGTTATGGGAAATTTAAAAATAGTAACTGGTGATGGTACAATTGCCAACGTAAATAAAAATCTTTATCAAATTTTAGATAAGCTTCCTACTCCAAATTCAAAGTTTGAATTGAGTGATGATCAAAAATATTGGTATAAATATTTTGGTCAGCAGTTAGTTGATACTAAAAAATTAACCAAGCCTGATCTTATTCATTTACATCAATTAGCAACTTCTGTTGATTATTACATTCAGGCTGAAAATAAAATTCGTGAAAAAGGTTTTAATGGTGGTTTGATTCAAACTTTTAAAGGTGGAGCAACAAATGTTTCAGGTTATGTTACTATTCGAGAAAAAATGATTAAAGAAATTAATGAGCTTTCAAAACATTTTGGGTTTTCATTTAAAGATCGTAGTAAGTTAATTGAACCTAAAGAAGTTGATAGCAACCAACCTGATTTATTTACTGCTTTTTTAAATGCTAATCATGGGTAACGGAAAAGCTAACCGATGTTCAGGAAAAGTAAGAACTGAACATTCGAGTAATAACAAATCTTACAGATACAAAACGATAATTAAATTAAACCTAAAGCCTGAATAGCGGTTAACGTATGTTATCACTTCGGCTTTTTAAACGCAAAGAAAATGATACAAGTATTTAAATGTGACCACTGCACTCACTTTACACAAGATGCAGAAGAAATGAGAAATCACGAAATTAAATGTTCTTTTAATCCAATAAACAAAAAATGTTACTCTTGTAAACACGCTTGTGAGGATGGATACCCTATTAGCGGACATATGGCAGGTTGTGAAATAGGACTAAATGCTTTCGAAGGCGAAAAAAACGGAAATTGTCTTGGTTGGGAAGCTGAGTGATAACGCCCCGCAGCTAAGCGAGGATTTTCGGATGTGATATGTGTATTTATTCCGCTTAACCAAATTTAACCAAGTACAAAAAAATCAACAAATTAATAACCAAATGCCGAAAATCTCGCTTAACTGCTGTTATCACTTCGGCTTTTTAACACCAAATAAAAATGAATAAAGTAATTACAATAGATAATTTTTTAAATGAAAAAGAAAAAGAAAATGAACCTACTAAAGCAAACATTAAAGAATGGATGATAGAATTTGCAAAACTTCACGTCAATGAAGCTTTAAAACAAGCCAGCGAAAAATTTAGTATTAATCTTTTTGGACCAGATATTAATGAAGTCAGAAAAGATATTTTAAACGCTTATTCTTTAGATAATGTTGAGTAAGCTGAGTGATAACGTTATCTCGCTTGGCGAGGTTTGGGGCAAAAATGCCCGATTTTTCAATTTAAAAACAATATTTCAATATGGAAAATAATAATCAAATTCAAGACCAATCCCCAAATCTTGCCAAACGAGTGTTAGGCGATGTTGAAATTGCACGTTTGTTGAAATTAGAAGAAAAAGCAATTAGTTTTATAAAAACAATCAGAAACGCAAAGCCAGATGAATATTTATATGCTGGAAATAGTGGCGGAAAAGATAGTGCAATTGTAGATTATTTATTGCAATTATCAGGTATTAATTATCATTCGTATCATACAAACACAACACTTGACCCTCCTGGAACAATACCTCATTTAAAAAAATATTATCCACATACTGAAATTTTAAAACCAAACGAAACATTCTATCAGCTTATCAGAAGAAAGGGATTGCCAACTCGATTGAATAGATATTGTTGCGAGTATCTAAAAGAATATGGTTCTGTAGCTAAAATGGTTTTTGAGGGCGTAAGAAAAGCGGAAAGTAAAAATAGAGAAGGTAGAGATTATATCCAATGTGACAGCAGAAAATGGCAAGAAGGCGCACAACATATTTACATTATTTATGATTGGACAGATATTGATGTTTGGAATTATATTTTTTTTCGGGATATTCAGATTGCTCCACATTATGAGTTAGCAAAAAAAGTAGGATTAACAAGATTAGGATGTGTAGGTTGTCCACTTGTGAAACCTGCTACAAGAAAAAAAGAGTTCAAAATGTATCCTAAAATTTTAGAAAATATAACAAAAGCTATCGAAGTAGGAATGAGAGAAAATCCACAATGGAAACTTTCAGTTGCTACTAAAGGAAATGCTGAATTAGCAATACAATGGTGGTTAACAAAAAAAACAATGGCACAATTTTTTAAAGATCAAATAATAACCGGAAGCAAAAAAGATGGTTGGGTATCAGAACCTAAAATTATTAACCAAACAAATTTGAATTTATGAAAGTAAAAAATCAATGGATTGTTTTTAACAGCAATCAAGACCAATTATTAGTCGAAACAGAAAATGGTAAGTTTTATTTATACACTTATCACTCAGGATTTCAAGAAGTTTCTTCTGAAAACGCAAATGCTCTTATCAATATCGCCTAACGTCCCCATATCCCCACCCACCAAAAATCCCAACAAAATAAACACTTAAGCTTATGAATTCCGCAAAGTATACACAAGATTTTGAGAGAGATTTAAGGTTTATACATTTCTCAAAAGAAACAATTAAAAACTATTGCAGCCAAATAAAACTGTTTTTAGCCTACTTCGCACATAAAGACAGTCCAAAGCATATTTCGGCTGACGAGATAAAGGATTATATGTTAAATGCAAAAGAAGTCAACTCACAAAATGCGATGCATTCAGCGATTAAGAAGTTTTATTTGATAACCATAAAGCAAACCCGAAAATTTCATTATATCACCTACGCTAAAAAAGAAAAGAAAATCCCTTTAGTGATCGATGTTGACGAATTGGTTTCAAAAATAGACCAAATCGAAAATAAAAAGCATAAAGCAATTATTGCGCTTACTTCGTCGGTTGGTTTGCGAGTTTCCGAAGTTTTAAACCTAAAATTATCCGACATCAATAGTCAGCTAATGCAAATTAATATCCGTGGAGCTAAAGGAAAAAAAGACCGAATAGTACCGCTTACAGCTCGAACAAGAGAAATAATCCGACTCTATTATATTGAATATCTGCCTAAAGAATACCTTTTTAACGGTCAAGGCGAAAATTTACAATATTCAGACACCAGCTGCAATGCTATCGTTAAAAAATACATTGGTAAAAAATACCACATGCACACCTTGCGACATTCGGCAGCTACGGGATTGTACGAGAAAGGAACTGATATTAAACTTATAGGTGATTTACTCGGGCATAGTTCCCGAAAAACTACCGAAATATATACTCATACAAGTAGTAAAAAATTACAAACCTTGCAATTCGCAATATAATGCAACCAACCCCGCAACAACTTTCTTCAATTCCTTTTCAGTACGCAGCTGATGTTCGTTCCGGTAAAATCATAACTGGAAAACGCATCAAGCAAGCCGTGGAGCGATTTTATACATGGATAGAGCAGGATGTGTATATTTTAGATCACAATGCAGGAATGCGATTAATAAATTTCTTTCCTACATTTCTTAAACATACATCGGCAGAAATGTATGGAAAACCATTTTTATTATCACCTTATCAGCAATTCACGTTGTATAATATTTTTTCTTGGAAACGCTATGATGATAAAGGAAATTTAGTAAGGGTAATTCGAAAAGTATATGAAAAAGTAGGGCGAAAAAATGGAAAAACAGCAGTAATGGCAGGTGTTGGTTTGTATGCTCAGGCTTTTGATGATGAAAAAGGTGCCGAAATTTATGTGGGTGCTACAATGGAAAAACAGGCAAAATTAGTTTGGCAGCAAGCGGTTAATTTCATTCAAACCAGTAAATTGTTACAAGATTGTAATTGGACCTATACACAAAGCGAGATACGATTTACCCGCAATCTTTCTATTTTCAAGCCAGTTTCTAAAGAACATAGAAATCTGGATGGATTACGCCCCTCTTTTGCTGTTATTGACGAATACCACTCCCATTCTACTGATGGGGTAAAAGAGGTTTTACAGTCTGGAATGGGAAACCGTTTGCAGCCACTTTTATATATCATTACTACTGCTGGGTTCAATATCGCATCACCTTGTAAGGCTTATGAAGATGTTTGTAAAGAGATTTTAGACGGAATAAAAGACGATGATTCTACTTTTATAATGATTCATGATCTAGATGATGATGATGATTGGCAGGATGAAAAAAACTGGGTAAAATCAAACCCAAATTTAGGGATTTCCGTTTCCTTAGATTTCTTAAGAACCGAATTCGAATCGGCTAAAAATCAACCATCATTAATCCCTAATTTCAAAACCAAATACCTAAATCAATGGGTAGATGCTGAAACGGTTTGGATTCCTGATGAAATTTGGATGAAAAACAAAGTCGATGAAATTCCGATGGAAAAATTCAAAATATACAAGTCGTTTGCGGGATTAGACCTTTCAAAATCTATCGATTTAACCTCCTTTGTAGCGGTTTCTGAGCCTGATAATGAAGGTAAAATGTATGTAAAACCCTTTTTCTTTTGTCCTGAAGCTAGTATTGATCGCCGTAGTAAAGAAGATTCTGTTCCATATCGTGCATGGAGGGATATGGGATTGTTGATTTCTACCCCTGGTGATGTAGTCGATTATTCTATTGTAGAAGCTTATGTTAAAAAATGGTACCACGAATTACATGTAAAAAGAATAGAAGTCGATGGTTGGAATTCCTCGTACATGGTTACAAATCTAATGGAGGCTGATGTTAATGTTTCTGAATTTGGTCAAGGAATTAGACAGATTTCAGGACCTACAAAAATGTTTGAAACTTTGGTTTATGAAGGTAAATTAATACATGATGGAAATCCAATATTAAGATGGATGTTGTCGGGATGCGTTACAATTACTGATGCTAACGAAAATATGAAAATACACAAAGGTCGATCTAATAGCGGTAAAAAACGAATTGACGGAATTATTTGTACCATCATGTGTGTAGGTGCTTCTATTTCTGGTCCCGAAGAAACTAATGAATCTTATTATAACAATCCAGATGCCGAATTCACTTGTTAATTGCTTAAATTTTAGGCATTATAAACCAAAAAAAAAACAAAACCAATTATGACACCAGCTGAAGAAAATGCCTTACGAATTTATGTTGCCAAATTAGAAAGAGAAAACCTCGAAATGCGAAACCTTTCTACGGTAAAAGGTTTTTATGATGAATTTTTCAAAAAATTAAAAACTGCTAAGACTAATATTGAAGCCTTTAATGAAGTAAACGAAAGGTACCACGAACTTTTCGGGAAATACCGCTATTCCGATTGGAACTCCTTCAAAAAAATGACAAACTATTACAATAACAAATCATGAAAACAGAAACAAAAATAATTCTCGCATTTCTAATAACGTTTACTTTAGCTTTTGCAACAAGCGCACTTTTTGAATTAGAATTTATCGCAAGAAACATGGTGCGATATATTTTAGTTTGTTTATTAATTTTAATCGAAATAGTAACTGGTTTTTTTTACATAAAATCCGAAATAAAATAAAAATATGCTCGAAAACAATAAAGCCGAAAACATCGCCAAAGCTATTAAACAGCTTCCAAAACCTAAAACCTACCAAGCATCAACCGTAACCGTTGCAGTAGGAAAATTAAAATACACTTTCGAAAAACATGAAGATGAATGGTATTATAAATTTTAGTCCGATAAAAAAACTAATCACTAGTTACTATTTACTATTCACTAATTACTAATTACTAATTACTAATTAAAGTTGAATAATTCAACCATTTAAGCACCGTCACAACTCTAATTTTACCCAAAATCTAAGGTAAAATGAGTTTAAACGGTGCTTTTTCGTTAATGCTGGGTACACAAAGAAGTGCTTCTTCTGATGGTTCATACATGAGCAGCTTTGGCGGTTTCTTCTCTTTAGGAAATGGCAAAACAGGAAATGTAACCTATAAGCGTGCCTTAACCTTAATGGCGGTTTACAATGCAGTCGAACAAATCTCAAACGACATTGCTAAAATCCCTTTTTCGGTAAACCAAAAAATTGATGGCAACCGAAAATCACAACCCAATCATCCTGCACATCGCTTAATTTCCTTTGCGCCAAATTCCTTAATGACAACCTTTGTATTCCGTAAAACAATGGCAACATCGTTGTTGTTGCGTGGAAATGCATTGGCAAAAATTAACGATGATGCTCAGGGAAATCCAATTTCTACAGATTTTATCAACTGGGATAAAGTACAGGATATTCGTAAAAAAGATGGTGAACTGCTGTATTATATCCAGGGATATGACAGGCCGCTTTTCGCTTCTGAGGTTTTGCACTGGAAACATTTTACACACGATGGAATAGTAGGTGTAGGACCTATTACTTATGGAGCGCAACAACTCGGTTTAGCAATCGAAGTGCAGGAATTTTCCGCTACTAATTTTGCTAATAAAGGCGTTACTCAGGGAATTATTCATTCCGAAAAACAATTGAACCCTGAGGCAAAAGCTAAAATTACGGCTGGTGTTCAAACTTCAATGGCTGCAAAATCAGTGGATAGAATGGCGGTTTTGGACGAAGGTATGAAATTTCATCCTATTGCTATAACGCCTCAGGAAATGCAAATTATCGAAACGGCAAAATTCACAGTTGAGGATATTGCCCGTATGTTCAACATCGCACCGCACAAAATCAAGTCTTTAGCCCAATCTACTAATAACAACATCGAGCAGCAATCTTTGGATCATGTTTCTGATACTATACAACCGTATATCACAAATATCGAACAAGAATATGCGATGAAATTGTTTTCGGCTAAAGAAATCGAAAGCGGTTATTACATCCGTGGCAATATCAATGTGTTGCTTCGTGCTGATATTAAATCACGTGCACAATGGATTACTTCGATGGTGTATTGCGGTGTGATGACAAGAAATGAAGCCCGAAAATATGAAGACATGAATGATGGTCCTGAGTTCTTAAACGAGCACTTAACACCTACAAACCAGTTTATCGAAGCGCAAATTGAACAAAATTTAAAAGATCAAAAAGATGGAAATCAATCTAAATAAACCCGTAATCCGTGAAGCTGTTGTACGTGCTTTATCAGATAAAAACAAAGAAAACCGTGAAGTTGAATTCGTGATTTCTACCGAGGCTCCGGATAGTTACGGAACGGTTTTTAAAAGCGATGGTTGGGATTTAAAACGATACGAAAAAAACCCGGTTGTTTTTTATGCGCACCGTTCCTGGTCTGATAATCCGGATATGGTTATTGGTACTTCTGAGGTTCGAATGGAAGATAAACAACTTATTGGTGTCTTGCGCTTCGAACCTGCCGAAATCAATCCGTTAGCCGAAAAGGTTTGGCAAAAAGTACAGGCCGGAACCTTGAGAATGGCATCCATTGGAGCGAATCCAAAAAAAGGACACTATGGTGATGAAAAACTGGGCGAAAATAGAGATCTAATCTATTTTGACGAACAGGAATTGTTAGAATGGTCCATTGTTCCAATAGGTTCAAATCCCGAAGCTTTAAAACGTGAAGGGCAAACCATCGAAGAAATTCGCAGTTTAATCAAAAATGAAACTCCTGTTCATGCTGAGCTTGTCGAAGCACGAACAGACAACAATAAAGAGCTACAAGCTTTTGAGGCTCAATTAATTATTAACTCTAATTTATAAAAAAGATGAAAAAATCATCCGTATTAAAACAAGAACGAGCCCAAAAAATTAAGGCTCAACAAGATTTAACGGCTTTAGCAACAACTGAAAATCGTTCGCTAAATACTGAAGAAACAACGGCTTTCCGTTCTGCTCAAACTGTCATTGATGATTTGACTAGTCAAATCGAAATTGCTGAACAGGCTGAAGCTAATCAACGTTCTTTAGAAGGATCTACTCCAACTGATTTTAAACCGGAAGGTGGTGAGCAAAGAGAGCTTGAGAAGATTAAGAAAAGATTTAATATTGGTGCTGCGCTTCGTATGGCTGGTACCGGTAAATGGGATGGTGCTGAAAAGGAAGTGAATGAAATTGGTGTGAATGAATTGCGTTCGGCTGGTAAAGAGGTTAGTAATAGCTCTTTTAGCATGCCTGCTTCTATGGTTCGTGCTAGTGCTCAGACGGTTTCTGAAGATTCAGGAAATTATGGTGGTCAGTTGATTCAAAAACAAGCGCCACGTGTTGTTGATTCGTTTATTCCAAAATTATGGATTGAAGATTTGGGTGCGACCGTTTTAACTGGTTTATCTGGTGGTAAATTGCCGTTGCCTGTTCCGGCAAATTATGCTTTTTCTTGGTATGATGAGACTGAGGATGCTTCTTCTCAAAAAGCAGTTATTACTGGTCCTGAGTTAGATCCTAAAAGGGCTGCTGCTGTGGTTTTAGTTTCTAATAGATTGATAAACAATTCTTCTGTTGATGCTCAAGCGATGGTTTTAAAAAATTTAGGAAATGCAGCGGCTCAAGCTTTGCAAGGTGCTGCAATTAATGGTTTAGGAGTAAAAGACCCTTTAGGGTTGTTGAATATGTCTGGTTTAGGGGCTGGTAGTTCGGCTGCTGCTGTTTTGCCTACTTGGGCTTTGGTTAATGAATTAAAAGGGAAGATTAAAGCAGCAGATTCTACAGAAAAATCATTAGGTTATTTATGTGATCCTGAGTTAATGGCTTTGCTTGAAACAATTCAAAAAGCGAATGGAATAGGTTTTATTGCTGAAAACGATAAAATCGGTGGTATGAAGTCGGTGGCAACTTCGTTAATTAAAACAATTGCTGGAACTCCTGATTTACATACCTTGATTTTTGGAGATTTCTCTCAGTTGTTTGTTGGTCAATGGGGTGGAATTCAATTTGTTGTTGATCCACTTACTGCGGCTTCTGCTAATAGTTTGAAGGTGACAGTTAACATGGAGGCGGATGTTCAAGTAGCAAACAAAAAAGCGTTCGCTGTAAACAGCTTTTTTAAATTAACATAAGTTTTCAATAAGCCGTAAAGCTTTTACGGCTTATTGATTTAATATAAAATTTATAATTATGAAAACACTAGTTATTATTGCATTGCTTCCGCTTGCTAGATTTGGTTTTCCGCATCGTGAAGGTCAGGAATTAGAAGTTGAAAAAAAACAAGCTGAAGAAATTATTCAGGCTGGTTTTGGTAAACTTGCTGTTGATGTAAAAGCTGAGGAAGAAGCAAAAGCAAAAGCTGCTGAGGAAGAAGCAAAAGCAAAAGCCGCTGAGGAAGCTGCTGCGAAAACTAAGTAAAATAATAATCAATCATGGTAAAGTATCATTATACCACCGTAACAGCAACAGCTTCAATATTGACTTTAGAAAAAGCAAAAGTTCAGTTAGCAATTGAACCTGATTTTGTTTTGCATGATGATTTGATTAAAGATCAAATTGATTCAGCACAAGAAAGTTGCCAGTTGTATATCAATCGAAGTATAGCCGAACGAAAATTGGTTCTGGAAATGGACTCTTTCGCGACACCTATTACTTTCGAACGCAATTACGAAAATGATACCATTACGAAAATTGAATATTATGTTGTTGGCGAAACTACGTTAACGGAATTGGATCCTTCTAAATACAAACTTAGAAAGTCCAATACAGTAGAATGTTTTGATATTATCTTTTTAGCTGAAGTTTTGGCTTTGCAAACTGATAAACGTGATGATGCTGTAATAGTAACTATTGCGCAAGGTTTCACGGCTGAAAGCTGTCCTAAATCCATTATCCAGGCAATGAAGTTAAAAGTTTCCGATTATTACGAAAGAAGGGAGGACCGTGAATCTGGGAATAATTCAGCGGGAAATAATTTACTAAGACCACTCCGAAAATACTAAATATTATGGCTGGCGAAAATCCTTTTATCGGGCAAATGGATCGTGTTGTTCAAATTGTAAAATTTGAAAAAACACGCAATCCTACAGGGGAAAAAATAGCTACTCCTGAAGTGGTTTGTAATCCCTTTGCAAAGATGGAAGATGTATCTGGCGGCGAAGATGTAGAAGGAAAAGTTCGGTATTTGGTGAATCGTAAATACACTATTCGATATAATGCTCAAGTAGATTTGTTTAAAAACCAGCTTGCTTTAATTGATGAAGGTGTTACTTATGATGTGGTGAATGTAATTCCTATTGGCCGTAAAAAACACCTAACCTTAATTGTGAAAAATCATGAATAACATCGAGGTAACAGGTTTTCCGGAACTAAAGGCAAAAATTAAGGAACTATCTAATGACAAGGATAAAGTTAGAGAAGTTAAATTGATTCTTCGTCAAATTGCTAAACCAACTTTAGCGGCTATCAGGGCGGCAACGCCAGTAAGTAAGAAATCGCATATTGCCCGTGGTAAAAAGATAGAACCGGGAAACCTTAAAAAGTCAATCGGTATTATCGAATCCAAATCTAAGAATCCAACTATTTTGGTTGGTCCTCGTGCTAAGCGTGGTAATGATGGTTGGTACGGTCATATGGTGCACGGTGGACACGCTGTTTATCGTAATAGTCAAAACAGTAAAAAGGTATTAAAAAGCGGTCGCAAAAAAAGTGTTTTGGCTCGTGTAACTAATAAAAGAAAAGGAAATGCAGTAGGATTTGTAGATGGGATTCCGTTTCAAACTATGGGTTACGATAAAACAAAAGGCACGGTAACCGCTGAAGCCGAAAAACAATTTGCAAAATTCATTCAAAGAAGAATTAATAAGTTAAGTGTTTAGCAAATAAACGAATAACCAAATTATCAAAAACAATGTACGAACTATCAGTAGAATTAGTCGAATATTTGAAAGCTCAAACCGAATTCACTTCGGTAATGGGTGACAGGATTGCGCCTTTTGTTTCCGATGAAAACGAGGTCTATCCGTTTACTAATTACCTGGTAAAAGACGAACCGGGTTTCTCTAAAGACGAATCTCAGTTAAGCGGTACATTGTTGTTTTATTTCACTAAGGAATCCTATTTAAAACTAGTGCAGTTCCTTGATGAAATGAAACCATTTATAGTAGAAAAATACGATTGGTTAGGATCTGATATTGAATTTGTCGAATCCGATCAATCATTTGTGGGAATTATTAATTTTAATAAAATATAGAAATTATGGCAGCAGGAAAACCTTATGCAGGTAAAAATTTAAGAATTCGTGTAGATGGAAAAACAATCTTCCATGCTACAGAGTGTACTTTTGACACTACGAGAAATATGGATTCAATTGCATCTAAAGACACTGAGGGGGAAGAATCGTTACCAGGTAGCTATACATGGAATGTTTCGACAAATTACCTTGTAGCTGACAAGCCAGGTGCTTCAACTACGCAATTGGGTATAAAAGAAGTTTTGGATATGTATCAGGAAGGTGCTGAAGTTGAAGTGCAATTTACAACTAATATTGTTGGTGATGTGGTTATATCTGGGCAAAGTTTTATTGAGTCTATCAATATGACGGCTGGAACTAATGGTGTTGCTACTGGATCGGCTGGATTTAAAGGAAGAGGTAATTTTACAACTGAATTAGTAGCAGCTTAATCATGCCACAAGTAATTTTAAAAATCAATGAAAAAAGTTTCAGGCTAGTATTTGGCTTGAAACTTTTTAGAATTTTGGGTAATAAATGGAATGTACCTGGAATTAATGAGGTAGTAGCAAAAATGACAGTTTTAGATTCTATGTCTATAAATCCTTCATTTGAGGCTATGGATGTGTTAGAAGATATTATAATGGCAGCTATTGAAAATGGACCCGATTGGCGTGAAGATTTAACGGATGTAGATGTTTTGGGTGAATTTTTAAAAGATCCTGAAACTTTAGAAAACTTTAAAAATTCCTTAATCGAATCGTTGCCACAATCTAAACCTGAGAATAACGAGGGAAAGCCGAAAGCCAGGACAAGCAAAAAAGCTTAACCTGGGATGATCTGGAAGAAATAGGTTTGGGTGAGCTCCGAATGACTTTTATTGAAATGTACAGTCTTACACCGCGTTCTTTTTTTAACGCTGTAGATGGTTTCAGGAAAAGAGAAGATAATAATTCTAAGGAACGATGGATTCAAACTCGTAAAATAATGTTTTCAGTCATGAAACCTTATCTTTCTGAAGGTGTGGAAGAATACGAAATACAGCCTTTTGAATGGGAATTAGGATTAATCGAAACTTCTAAAAAAGAACAAGAACAAAAGGCCTTAGAAGGAGCGCAAAAAACTCGGGATTATTGGGAGGAATTCGACCGAAAACAAGCCGAAAAAAAACAAAAAACCGAACTGGATTAGTTCGGTTTTTTTTATATGTCATTGCGAGCGTAGCGAAGCAATCTCACTAAAACAAATCAAAAGCTTTTGTTTTACTGACTTCGTTACAAAGTTGAATAATTCAACCATTTAAGCAAGGCTTCAAAAGTACTTTTAAACTCGAATAAAATCCTTCTTTAGATGGCGAATTTAGCGAGTATCAATGTCAAATTTAATGTCGATTTATCTGACTTCTCAAAGCAGATGCAAAACTCGTTGCGGTCCATTGATAAATGGGGACAATCGGTACAAAAATTAGGTAGAAATCTAAGCGTAGCAGTTACTGCGCCTGTTATTTTGGCTGGAGTAGCTGCAAAAAATATGGCTTCTGATTATGAGGAATCCGTTAATAAAGTAGATACAGCTTTTAAAACGGCTTCGCCTGCTGTTAGGGAATTTGCAAAAACTACGTTAGAAGCTAACGGTATTGCCGAGGCTAGTGCTTTGGATATGGCAGCAAATTTTGGCGACATGTCAACCTCGATGGGTTTGCCTGTATCCGCTGCGGCTAAAATGTCAACTTCATTAGTGGCTTTGGCTGGGGATTTGGCTTCGTTTAAAAACATTGGCATCGATCAGGCAAACACGGCTTTAAACGGAATATTTAGTGGAGAAACCGAAAGTTTGAAGATGCTGGGAATTGTTCTTACTGAGGCAAATTTGCAGCAATATGCTTATTCGCAAGGAATAAAAACAAAAGTTAAAGACTTAGATCAGGCTTCTAAAGTACAGTTGCGTTACAATTATATCTTATCGGTAACTAAAAATGCACAAGGTGATTTTGCACGTACACAAGCTGGTGCAGCAAATCAGGATCGTATTTTTTCAGAATCATTAAAACAAATTGGTCAACAGATTGGATCAATTATTTTGCCGTTATATACAAAAATGGTTACGGCTGTAAATGGCTGGTTAAAGTCTTTCTCTAATCTTTCTGAAGAAACAAAAAAGGTAATTGTAGTTGTGGCTGGAGTGGCAGCGGCTATAGGTCCTTTGTTGTTTGGAATAGGTGCGGTTGCTTCAACGGTTCCTTTGTTGGCAAAAGGTTTTTTGCTTTTTTCTGGAGCGTTAGTAACTATTGCGCCTCTTATGTTAGCGGCGGTGGCTTATGGTACTGCTATGTATGGCGTGTATGCGTTGTTAGGCGGTAATGCTACTAAGGCAGCGGGTGCAACTGCTGAGTTAGCAAAAGTAACTAATGATTTAAATGATGCTGTTGCGCAAGGGAATAAAAATGCTACTGAAGAAATTGGTAAACTAGATAAATTATACGCTACAGCAATTAATGTAAAAGCTTCTACTCAAGAAAGAAAAGCAGCTGTAGATGAATTACAAACTTTGTATCCGGCTTATTTTAAAAATATAGATACTGAGGCATTTAAAAACGGTACAGCAAAAGTGTCTTATGATAAATTGCGTGATGCTATTTTTAATAAAGCGCGTGCTTCTGCTATTGATGCAAAATTACAAGAAAACGCAAACGCTCGTGTTGATAAGGAATTGAAATTAAGAGAGCGGCTTGAGATAGCTGAAAAAAGATATCAGGATTTAAAAGCTAAAGGAAGTAAAGCAGGAAGTGTTAGTACAACTGGTGAAGCTGTTGATTTTGCTGTTGTAAAAACTGCTAAAGAAGCAATTGATGAAGCTAGAAAGTTTTATGAAATTAGAAAACAAGATTTAAAAGAATTTTATGATATCAACAAAAAAGAAGATACTTTTTTGTTATCTGCTAAAGAAGAATATTATGCTAAAACAGGAAAATTACAAGAAAATGAAATTGCAAAAGCAAAAGCGGCCGCTGCTGAAATAGCTAAAGCAAATGAGTTTACTTCTGGTAAATCTACTGATCCAGTAAAACGTCCTGATGTGGAATCAGTTATTAATCTGGATGCTGCTTTAGGTTCGGTAGATGAATACGATGTTCGTATTGCTAAAATGAAAGAATTCGCTAAGGCTTTTAATATTGAGCCTGAAAAATTAATAAAAACAGCTGAAACCACTGAGGAAATGGCGGCTAGAATGACGGCGGCTGTTGCTGCTTCGACTGTTGCTTTGAATTCTCATCAAAAAGAAATGTTGGCTAATGCGACTTCTTTTAATGAGCAATTTTCTTCGGTATGGCAAAATACTATTGGTGGTTTTGCTGAAAATTTTGGTGCTTTAATTGGTCAATTTGCTTCTGGTGGAGCTTCTTTATCTAATATTGGGAATTTGTTTTTAACCACATTAGCTGATATGGCTATTCAGGTGGGTAAAATTGCTATTTCGGTTGGTATTGCGGTTTTAGGAATTAAAAAAGCTTTGCAGTCTTTAAATCCTATTGTGGCTATTGCTGCGGGTGTAGCCTTAATTGCTTTAGGTACTATTGCTAAATCTTCATTAGCAGATGCTAGTGGTGGAAATACTCAAAAATTTGCAAACGGTGGTATTGTTGGAGGTTCTTCTTATTATGGTGATAAAATTTTGGCTCGTGTAAATTCTGGTGAAATGATTGCTAATACCGATCAGCAAAGAAAAATATATAATTCTATGAATGCTGCTGGTGGTGGAATTGTTACAATAATTCCGGAATTGAAAATTAAAGGATCTGATGTGATTGTAGTGTTTAACCGTGCGATGGATCGCAAAAATCGCATTGGATAATGAGTTATAACATCTACATAATCGACACTACTAGTCCATTGGTTCGCATTGTACCTGAATTGGCTTCGGGTGGTGGTTTAGAATTAAAATGGAACGGTGGTGACAAAAAAGAAGAGTTAGCCATTGTGTCTTCTGAATTCAATTTTAACATGCTGGACCCAACGCATCAGGATGCTGCTTTTATTGCTTTTTATACCGGCAATGAAACCAAGTGGAAAGTACAAATAGAAGATGATCGTGATAACGCTATAATTTGGCAGGGTTTTGTTTTGCCAGATTTATACAATGAACCTTATAAAAATGGAAATCTATTTGTAAACTTCACGGCAACGGATGGTTTAGGACGTTTAAAAGGAAAGTATTTATCTGATGAATACTACATCCGTGAAAAATCGGTAATTGATATTTTTAGTCAAATTCTACGCTTAACAGGCTTGGAATTGGAGTTGTATTTTGCGCCAGCCATAGAAAATTTTTTGGTTAAAAATTGGAACTTAATTTATATTGATACCGAAACTTTTTTAGATAAAGATAAAAAACTAGATGCTTATACTATTCTTGAAACTTTATTAAAAGATACGCTTTGTGTTTGTTACCAAGCAGATAATCGCTGGTATATTGAAGGAATCAACATGCGCCATGTGCGTAAAACGACTTATAAAAGCTATGATACTTTTGGTAACTTTTTAGCAACGGTAGTTTATGATCGCTTGGTAAAAAGAATTATGGCTCTAGATGAGCCTACGGTTACTATTATTCCGCCTTACAATGAAATCACGGTAACGCATAAAAAAACTGCACCTGGATTGCCTAAAACAGTAGCTAAATCTGTTAATGATGGTTGGGCGCTAGTAACGGGTGTTAATGGGGAGTTATTCCCTCAGGACTGGATGGGTAATAATGGGTATTATGGGCGTGCTGTTGCGCCAGATTATAATACTACAATGTGGAGTGGTGGTTTCTTTAATGGTGATTTAAATTACAATTGGCCACAAGATGATACTAAATATATTTCATTAGCTAAAAAGCTGTATTTCGCTGCTTTTGATAAGGTTAAAATTGCTTTAACGTTTGACATTGTGCATCCTGAAACGGGCGAAAAAGGAAATGAAAGTACCTGGAATAACGTAATGAAGTATCAAATCCTGTTTAATGGTTCAGTGTTATTTTCAAATTTTGGAGGAGTGGTAGAAGATAGAGAAAACTTAATTTTCTCCAGTGGTGGAACTTGTAAAATAGAGATTGAGCATATTTTCACAACTGAAGGTTTATTGGATATTAGGTTGTTTCGTCCTACTGGTAACGTTACAATTAACGGTGTTTTAGGGGTAAAATTATCTACTGCAACAATTGAAATTATTGATTTTAATGAAGAAGTTTCGGTGACTGATTTAATTAACGATGATTTTACCGTTGATGCTAAATTAGAACTGGATTACGCTGAAGATAAAACAGGATCTTCTAAAGGGTTTCGTTTGGCAAAATTAAAAGAAGATACTTCTTTTTATAATTCTGTAAATGCAACTATAATTGATTCATTTATTTTTGAGGGAAAAAATTATAGTGTAGTAAATTTAATTAATGCTCAATTAATTGATAAAAATAGATATACCGTTACTTATGGTGGTGTGGATGTTATAATTGTTGATGTTATATATAATTTTCTAGGTGGTGATAGAATGGTGATAGAAACCTTTAATCCTTATTCGGGTGGTTTTTTTGTAGTAAAAAAATATGCTATTGCTGATGTGGTAGGGAGTAGAACGCATTGGGCGCAATGGACGGATGCTTTTTATAAAATAGAAAATAATTCCTATTTAAAAACGGTAGCTAATATTTACCGAAGATTGTTTAATGTAGCTCATGAAAAAATTGATTGCACGGCTAAAAATGCAGTTAAGTTTAATGATATTATCCAGTTTAATTATCAGTTTTTAAAAGATTTTCAGGTGTTAAATTGTGCTTGGAATTTAGATACAAATAAATCTGAATTGACCATTGCGAGAGGAATTTACAAAGAATTAAATGTTGAAAATCCTAATGACACTAATATTCCTCCAATAGTTGTTGCTGCTGATGATATTTATATTGCTGAAGGGGTTACAACGGTTAATTTATCAGCAACGGCTTATGATCCTGATGGTGAAATTGTTTCGCAACAATGGACTAAAATTGAAGGTAGTGTAGGTGAATCTATTACAACGCCAACGCTTATTAATACTCCGGTAACTGGTTTGACTGGTAATTTTTACACTTTCCAAATTGAAGTAACAGATAATAATGGTGCAACTGCTCTAGATACGGTTAATGTTATTAGAACTACTAATTACACCGTTACTTTAGATTTGATTGAGAGTCAAGTAAATGATAATCCAAGAGCTGTTAGAAATAAATACAAGCTAAATATTTCGCCAGCTTTGTTATCTGGTTATGTATTGAATTTTTCAGGATTAATTTATTTATATGCACGTGGTGGGTTAAGTTGGCCTATACAGGATAATAAAAATGCAGCTACAGTATGGTATCGTATTGATCGAAATGGAGGTGTTGTAGAGCAGAAACAACTTGTTTCATCTGGTAGTGAAGAAAAGTATATTAAAGAGGAGTCTATACCGTTATTACTTAGTTATTTTCCTAGTGATCAAGTATATGTAACTATTTTTTCGGGTAAACAGCGTAAATCTGATATATCAAATGAATTTAAAGCTATAGTTAATTTTAAAATACAAACAGTAGTTATTGCGGCTGGTGTGGGTAGTGTGATGGGTTTACCGATAGAGAAGCAAATACAAGTATTAAGAGGTGAGTAAATATGGAAACAGATAAAAAAATAATAGGTGCTGGAAATTCTAAATTCCCAAGCCTGCAAGAAGAAGATCAAGCAATTCCGATTCCTGAATTTACATTCGATTCGGTTGACGTAACATTTGATAGCGTAGAAAACACTTTTGACGAATAATATTATGGCTAGACAAATTATAAACTTAGGTGCTGTTCCTGGTGATAAAACAGGTGCTCCTGCTCATGTGGGTGGTAGGATAATCAATGAAAACTTTGAAGAGCTTTACGGCTTAATGGATGTTTTAACGCGTATTGATATTATTTCGGCTGCGAAAGGTTTTTCTATTTCAGGTACTGATATAACGGTTAATGCAGATTGGCAATGGTATATTGATAATGTATTATACACTAATCCTGATGCTGCGGTGTTGTCTGTTGATTTATCTTCTTCGGGAATGTTTCGTAAAGTATACGTGGTTCCAAATGATGCTAATGGATTTGATTTAATAGAAGGTGGTGAAGCAGCTAGTAATCCGCCTACACCTGAACTTCCTTACGGTGGTATGTATGTCACTTTTTTTGAGGTTTCAGATAGTGGTATTGGTATTCCTTCTGATCCGTACAATGGTGATTCATTAGTTAATAAAACAGATAGGGGTGGTTACACTGGTACTTCTCAAGGATTAAACAACCGTATCGATTTCTTCGAAAATTATGGATTAATCAAGCAAGATTTTGCTTGGTATGATGTGAATGAAACAGGAGTTGTAACGGATTTAGAGTTAATTGGTTCTGTAAGTCAGTCGATACGCTTTATAGGTGATGCTACCGAGTTGCAATCTTTATTTTTCGATCCTGGAGTAGTGCAGCCTTATAGTGGCTCTCTTTTTTATTTTAAGAATGCTCAGGCAAATGCTATTAAATTACCTCACGAAGAATTGGATATTGTCACGACAGCTAATCGTTACATTTGGGCTTTTCCTGATGCAACTGATTTAGTGGTGCAGCCTGGACAAATTATTCAATTCAAATTAAATTCTTCAGGTAATCGAGGTAAAATTGAGTTAGTAGGTATTTCAGGAACTGGAACAAGCACTCCACTAGCCACCGATGCTATTTCTGGAACAGTAAAGACCGACATTGAAGAAGTTGATCCTGTTGTTTATACAAAAACTACAACGGATGCTTTATTGGGTGATAAAGCTGATTTAGTAGCTGGATTTATTCCTTCTTATCAATTACCTGCTTATGTAGATGATATTATTGATGGGTATTTAGATTTGGGTATTTTTTATGAAGATGATACTTTAACTACGGTAATAACTGGGGAAGTCGGAAAGATTTATGTTGACTTAACGAGCGGTCAAAGTTCAAAACAATACCGTTGGTCAGGTTCGGTTTATATTCAAATTACAAATGGTTTAATTGCGAGTACTGCTGATGTTCCAGACAGCACAAATAAACGATATGTTGACGATGCTCAATTAACGGTAATAGGAAATACTTCAGGTACAAACTCAGGAAATGAAACCGCAGCTTCAATAGCTACAATTAATCATGCTGCTACTGCAAAAACAACATTAGTTGATGCAGATGAAGTGTATGGAGGAAATAGTGTGAGCTCTTTTTCTTTGATTAGAATAGTTTGGAGTGATGTGTGGACTTATATAAAAAGTAAAGCTGATACCCAATATAAAAAAGAAGAATTAATGTTTGCTTTAAGCGATGAAGCTACCGACTTGACAGTTGGAACTCTAATAACTTTCAGAATGCCATTTGCAATGACTTTAACTTCTGTAAAAGCAAGTGTAAATACAGCACCAACAGTTAGTTCTATAATTGTGGATGTAAAAGAAAGCGGATCTTCAATATTCAGTACTCTTTTAAGTATCGATGCGACAACAAAAACAAGCGTTGGCTCAGCTGCTCCTGCTGTTATTTCAGATACGAGTTTAGCTGATAATGCCGAAATCACTATTTCTACTACTCAGGTAGGAAGTGGAACAGTTGGAAAAGGATTAAAACTAACATTAATAGGAACAAGAACATAATTTTAAAAATATAAAAACATGAGTGTACCAGCAGTATTAGTTCGTAAATCAACTAAAGAAATAATTAAGCAAGCATTATACCCACGTGAGGATATGCAGCCAGTTCAAGGATTAGATCCTGATTATGAATGGTTAATAAAACACATTCCTTATCCTGAACCTGATTATGATTCTCGTATTTATATCATGGAAACCCAACTTCCTGATTTGAATTTCTTGAATGATTTTCAAGAACATCCAGATTACTCTGGGATTCGTGAATATAGAATTACTTACAACCCTGTTAAGCGACCAAATGCGGATATTATTATTTCTATTGAAAATGCCGAAAAACAAGCTAACGCTTCTATTTGGAGTGAAGCAGCGCATAAAGACGAAACATTATTTATGATTAATAGTGTACGTAAAGAAGCTACTGGAGCAACTCTTAATACAGAAGAACAATCACACGTAGATAAGTTATCAGGTATCAATGTGAAGTTGGCTAAAAATAGAGATACTGCCACTATTATGATTAATCAAGTCAATAACGGTCAAGAACCTAATATTGATGAAGGATGGGAGAGTTAAATAAAAATCCAATACACAATGTATTTAAAGAGTATAGAAAAATGAATTTAGTTAATCCCTATCGTTTTGCTCCAGCTAGTTTACCGTTTGTTTCTACTTGGGACACTACAAAGACTTCGTCTGGTTCTAGTACTTCTACGCAAATAAAATTGCCATTGAACTCTAGCGGTACTTATAATTTCACTGTTCAGTGGGGTGATGGTAATTCAGATATTATAACAGCATATAATCAAACAGAAGTAACCCATAATTATATTTCATCAGGAACATATGTAGTCACAATTACAGGTATTTGTAATGGTTTTAGGTTTAATAATATAGGTGACCGATTAAAAATTTCATCAATTTCAACGTGGGGAGATTTGAATTTAGGAAATTTAGGAGGATATTTCTACGGCTGTTCTAATTTAAACTTAACGGCGGTTTCAGATGTTTTAGATTTAACAGGGACTATTTCTTTTCTTAATGCTTTTAGAGCTTGTTCAGGATTGACCACTGTTAATAATATGGAACTATGGGACATGTCTTCCGTAATTACTTTAGAAACTTGTTTCTATCAATGCACCAATTTTAATCATAATATAACAACTTGGAGTCTACTAGCTTTATCTAGTTTGAATTATACTTTTGCATTTGCATTAAGATTTAACCAAGCTATTGGAATTTGGAATATGCCAAATTTAATTATTATAAATAGAACTTTTGATAATGCGATTGATTTTGATCAAAACATTGGTTCTTGGAATATTTCTAAAGTAACTAATGCAACATCATTTATGAGTGGAAAAACAGCAGCTAACTTTTCAGCAACAAATCTTGATGCAATATACAATGGTTGGAGTGCTCAGATAGTTAAACCAAATTTAACTATAACGTTTGGAACAGCTAAATATACGTCAGGAGGTTCAGCAGGAAAAGCAATATTAACTGGTTCTCCGAATAATTGGACTATAACTGATGGTGGAATTTAATAATATTTAATACAATAAAAGCATGAAAGAATTTTTATCACACTTAAACATTAAACCAAATTAACCATGATTTTCAACTGCTTTAAAATCTATTATACGCCTGTAATCACTTATGTCAAAAGTGTTTTTACGTTAGCAATTCAAAATGACTACCAAGTCATTCAATTTACTATTTCGGCTTCGGCATTAAGTCAGGCTTTTATAATAGTTTCAAAAGCGAATTGGTTTGGCGTACCCATGTCTTTAATATCATTGGTAATCTTAACGGTTTTAATCGATGCTAGATATGGTATCAAGAAATCTAAAATGAAATCTAGAGAAAACACTAAAATAGCATTAAAGAACGAAGAAGGTTCTGTTTTGCGAAAAAAGCATTTAAAGTTAGCCGAATTACAACGGTTTCAGCCTATCAAGTTGCAGTTTACTTTTTTTAAGTGTTTCACGCTTTTAGCGTATTTATTTTTTGTAAAAAATTTATTAGAATATCAGTCGGAATCAGGTACAATTTCCGAAGTAATTGGTTTTGCTACGGGAGTAATTACCAAAGCGCCTTTAGGTATTTTCTGGTATTATGATTTTAAAAGTATAGGCGAAAATACAGCGTTCATTTACGGTAAAAAAGCGCCTATTTTTTCCATTGTAGAAAAGATTTTTGAGCCGAAAATAAATAGTTTTTTTAATAACGATAAAAAAGAAGAATGAAAACTGAATTTATTATAGGATTGCTGTTTATAGCAGCTTTGAGTATTTCGATAATTATTAATGTAAAATACAGGAAGTAAGATGAACTACGACTATCTAAAAAAAGTAACATCGCCACAAATATTAGTTCAAGCTTTAAAATTAGTTGGAACCAAAGAAATAGTTGGTGTCAAAAATTCTGCAACCATAATGGGTTGGGCGAAAGAATTAGGAATTGAAAAAACATACGTTAATGATGAAATTGCTTGGTGCGGTTTGTTTGTTGCTTATGTAATAAAAAAAGCAGAATTAGAAATGCCTTTTTCAGCAAAAGAAAGCCTTTGGGCGTTGAATTGGAATAAGTTCGGTACGGCTCAGAAAACTGCAATGCTCGGTGATATTTTGACCTTCAAACGAAATGGAGGTGGTCATGTAGGAATCTATGTTGGTGAAGATAATACTTGTTATCATATTCTTGGTGGGAATCAATCTAACATGGTTTGCATCACCCGAATTGAGAAATCCCGTTGTGCTGGCATCCGAAGAACAAAATGGAAAATAGTAGAACCTGATAGTGTGAAACAAATCTTTGTTAATTCAAATGGGTTTATATCTAAAAATGAAGCGTAATGAGAACAATACTTTATATACTTATGATAATCACTACAATGTGGTTTATTTCCTGCAGTGCTAGACAAGCCGAAAAGAAGCGAAATGAAGAACGTTCCAAAATGGAACTAACTGACCAGTCAAAAATTGACAAGTCCGAAAACCAAGAATCAAATGTAAAAAAGTCAGAAGTAAAAACTGAAAATAAACAAGAACAAACTACAACGGTAAAAAAAACAGTTGAACCAATTGACCCAACAAAGCCAGCTTCTTATGTTGATGAAAATGGTAATAAAAAAGAATTGAATAATTCTAAGGAAACAACTGAAACTACAACCGAAAATAAAAAAACAGATACTAAAGTTAAAACGGATAGTGAAGAAAATACCAAAAATGCTAAAAAAGAATCGGAGGCGAAAGACATAAAAGCAAAAGAAGATACTGCTAAAAAAGCCGAAGAAATTCATGTTAAGCGTGATGCCTGGTCTTTGTGGAATTTGGCTTGGTTGTTGGTTCCTGTTGTGATTTATTTAGGTTGGAAAAATAGATTAAAAATATTTAATAATAAAGTATAGTTTTTATTTTTTGATTGGTTAGGTGGGAAAGTGGTCGTGTAATGCGATCACTTTTTTTTGTTAAAAAGTATAAAATATTGCATATTTTAAAAGTTTAAATTATGTAATATATTGATTTGCATACATTTAAAAGTGTTAAAAAAATGCCTTCTAAGCAGGCGGTCGAAGGTTCGAATCCTTCTG
>WSSedL1CaDRAFT_10000244_pt1 | contig 37899 bp, 36 predicted proteins | sample WetSurSL1Cattail_FD_9464 | JGI IMG/M metagenome (IMG submission 9464)
GTCGTGATGGCCTCGCGCACCCGCGGGGTGAATTCGTTCTCGGGAATCCCGAGGACCGAGGCGGTGGCGCTGACCGGCGGCGGCGGTTCCACCGTCTCCACCGCTCGGGCCGCACGGGCATAGGCAGCAGCGCCGACGGAGCGGACGGAGGACGGGGACCTGGTCTTCTCGGTCTTCATCGCCATGAGACTTTCAGACTTTCGTTAACACTTGGTTTAACTTCACAAACAAAAGGTTAACGAGGACGCTTTTCCGCTGGATTAAGCGCCCCTATAAATTCCAGGTCACACCCTGTCACTGATTCGGAGTTGGAACTATGCCGCAGGTTGGTCTGATCATGGGAAGTCCGTCTGACTGGCCGGTGGTAAAGCGCGCCGCCGAGACCCTCGACGCCCTCAAAATATCCTATGAAACCAAGGTGGTATCGGCCCACCGCACCCCCGACCGGGCGTTCGCCTATGCCCGCGGCGCCGAAGGCCGTGGTCTCAAGATCATCATCGCGGCAGCAGGCGGGGCGGCACATCTGGCCGGTGTCACCGCCGGACTGACGACCCTGCCGGTTCTCGGCATACCGATGGAATCCAAGGCGCTCAAAGGCATGGACAGCCTGCTATCGACCGTCCAGATGCCGGGCGGCGTGCCGGTCGCGACCTTTGCCATCGGCGAGGCGGGCGCCAAGAACGCCGCGCTGCATGCGGCCGCGATCCTGGCACTGTCGGACCCGGATCTGGCGCAACGGTTGAAGGACTGGCGCCAGAAGCAAACGGATTCGGTTCCCGAAAGCCCAGAATAAATCAGCCTTCCGGCAGTTGCTTCGAGACCGAGACCACGATGTAGGTCGCCGGGGTGAGGCCAACGTTCTTGAGGCCGTGGATCTTGTTCGAAGCGGAAAACACGATGTCGCCCGGCCCGGCGGGAAGGCGCGAGCCGTCGTCATCAATGTATTCGAGCGTGCCGGTTTGGATGAACAGCATCTCGGAATTGGGGTGCTTGTGCGGCGGATGCGGCATCTCACCGGCCGGGAGCATGGTTTCATGCACTTCGAGAAACTCACCGGTTGGCAGTGTGCCGACCAAAACGCGGCGCTGTTCGCCCCCGTTGGGGAATTTGCGCAGCGGCAGATCAGCATAGTGCAGCACTTTTGAGCCCGACAGCGCCGGTTCGGCGGCACCGGCCGATCCCAGCGCCACCCCAGTGGCTGCCAACGCCGAGAAAACGGCAAACAAACTGCGGCGGTCCAGTGATTCCATGGTTCCTATCCTTGTTATTTCGGCTTGATATCGCCGCCGATCGAGACGATGGCGTACTTTACCGGGCCTTTGCCGATGTTCTTGACCTGATGCATCGTGCCGAAGGCGACATAGATCACATCGCCCGGACCGGCGGTTTCGGTCATCCCGTCGTGGAGGAAGGCGAGCGTGCCCTCTTGCACAATGATGAACTCGGAATGGTCGATGGCATGCGCCGGATTGGGTACCGCCCCTTCCGGCTGCAGCGATTCATGCACCTTCACCGCTTCGCCGGTTTTCAGGATGCCGAGCAGCATGTCGTGCGACCCGCCCCCGTTCGGAAAGCTCCGTGCGGGCGCCGTGGCGAGGGAAAAGACTTTGGCGTGGGTGAGATCGTCGGCCATCGCGGTACCGGTAACAGAAACGAGCGCCAGCAGGGCTGCGGCATAGGCTTTCATGGTGATGATTTCTCCGTGATCGGGCAAGCGGAACGAAGACCCGCCTTCAGCTTCTCATATTGCATGACGCTCTCGATGCGGGCATCAAGAAACGCCTCCGTTTTGCACCCGTCCGGCGTGTCGTCGCCGAACCAGGCAATCTCGGTCGCAGCATAAACGGCGCCCAGAATCGCACGTTTGGTGTACCAATTGAAATCGGTGGCGGTATCGCCCGCGGCCCGCCACATCGCATCGGCCGTGCGCGCGAGGAGCCACAGCGCCAGCGCCGCATTCACCGGCAGCGCCAGAAACAGCACCGCTCGGCGCGCCGCCAACTTGTGCGGCTGTAAAATCGCCAGCCGCGTCAACACCGCGGTACGGATGCGCTTTCGTACCGGCAGGGATTTGAGATCGAGGGCGGCAAGCCGCGCCGTCATCGCGGCATCAACGGCGCCCGACCAGTCTTCGACCAATGCGGCCGTGAAACCCGCTGCGGCAGCATGCGTCAGGGCCTCATCAAGTTCGGCAGTCGTCTGCGGCACACAAGCTCTCCCCAACGGACACGGAGATTATCCGTGTCCGCGGGAAAAACGCCAGTCAGCACATCTCAGTGCTGCGGCGTGCGGATCTTCACGGTGGCCGTACCGTGCAGCGAGCCGGAAATCTCGGCCGTACCGGCAACCGGAGCCCCCTTGGCCGCAAAACCGAAATAAAGACTTTCGGTCATGCCGCTGGGCGCCGGGCAGATCGGCTTCGAGAATGTGAAGGTCACCTTGGCGCCATTCTGGACGACCGCCGCAAGACCCGCACCGCCGGAACTACCGACGACAAACACGTCGGCTGGCGGACCAGTGTAATTCACACTCGCCACCGGCCCGGCGTCGATCGTCAGTTTGTCGACGCAATTGGGCATGCCAAGCGCGGTGGCGCCGCGCATATCGATGAAAAGCGAATAACCGGTCAGTCCCGCCGCCCTCGTGCCGGGCAGCCCAGGATAGGTGCGGACCAGGATCTTGCCGTGTCCGCCATTGCCGAACAGATCGAAATAGCCGGTCGTATCGGTCACCGTGACCGCACAAGCCGGGGTGAAAATGCAAGCAACGCCTTGTGGAGTGACACTGGCAACTGCCAGCTGTCTGGCCATCGCACTGGTCGGAACCAGAATCAGTGCGGACGCGGCAAACCCCAGGCAGTACCTGAGAACACGCATAACCAGCCTCCCCCTTGGAGCCGAAGAAAGTGTGCGCTTGTTATTGCCTTAAGGAAAGAAGCGGGCCTGCAGCTCTTCCATGCAAAGCCCGATGGACGAGACTATTCCTTGTCCGGCAGCCAATGACGGGCTTCGGTTTCGAAGATCAACTTTTTGAGATCGCCCATCCGCTCAGGATAGAGCACGCCGTCCAAGTGATCGCATTCGTGCTGCACCACCCGGGCGTGGAACCCTTTGGCGACCCGCTCAATGCGGTGGCCTTCGTGATCGACGCCGCGATAGCGAATGTGGCTGGGGCGTTCAACCAGACCTTGTAGTCCGGGCAGCGACAAACAACCTTCCCAGCCGGCTTCGCGCGCCTCGCCGATCACTTCGATCTCGGGATTGATCAGCACCGTGAGCGGTGCGGTATGATCAAAACGCTCTTCCTCGGAGAGCCCCTCTTCGCGACCAGCGGGGGCCTGGAACACCACGACGCGCCAGGGCACATGCACCTGCGGCGCCGCCAAACCAGCGCCGTTGGCGTCAATCATCGTTTCCAGCATGTCCGCGACAAGTCGACGGACCTCGGGCGCAGTGGGGTCCGAAACGGCCTCTGCGACGGTCGCGAGCACCGGGTGACCCATCCGGGCGATTTTCAGGATTGCCATGGTAAACTCTTATGTTTCAGTGGCTTAGAAGAGCAGATGGAGGCCACACACAACCCAACCCGCAAGTGTTGCCACGGTTGCGATTGTGGCGCCACACCGCGCGGCCAATCACTGCAAATAAGCAGTCGTTTTGCCGCGGTCGAGTAGACTCCTGATAACCCTTCTGTTATCTAGCCGCCCCTCAAAGAAACGGCTTTAGGAGTTCGCCTTTGCAGATCATCGTTCGCGATAACAATATCGACCAGGCGCTGAAGGCCCTGAAAAAGAAGATGCAGCGCGAAGGCATCTTCCGCGAAATGAAGCTGCGCGGTCACTATGAGAAGCCGAGCGAGAAGCGGGCCCGTGAACGCGCCGAAGCGATCCGCCGCTATCGCAAGCTGCAGCGCAAGCGCCTGCAACGCGAAGGTCTGCTGCCGAAATAAGCACGCCTATTCTTTGGACAATATTCAGGTTCCGCAGGATTTGCGGTACCGAGGGGACTGACGTGGGCCGCCTTAGGTTTGGGCGGCCTTTTCGTTGCCGGAAACGCAGGCTTTACCAGCTGTAGCCCTCAAAAGCATCGCCCGCCCCCAAGCAGCGAACAAAGGGACGGGCGACACCCACGGAACTACAGCTTTTCCGACATGGGAACCGCGCCACGCGTCTTCAAGACGGTAACGGCAATTTCATCTTCTTTCGCTTTAGCGCGTGGTGCGCATCAGCGCGGGTTGGCGCGACGGCGCTGCGCCAATCAAAGGCCGATTCTGTTTGAATGCGTGATTTCGGCGGTAGTCCATTATTCCACTAGCGGCCGTCCGGCGTCGCAACACGCAGACGTGAAAATGCGCCCGTGAAAATTCGAGCCACCGCGGCAATGCCTCGCTATTCTATCCATTCCTGGCGAAGCGGAATTTCCGGAGAGTCAAATGGCACATTCCCTTAACCGTCGCGGCCTTTTGAAAGTCTCCGGTGCAGCGATAGCTGCCCCTTATCTGTGGCTGCCAGCGCGCGCCGAAGGACCCGCTTGGGCCACTGAGACGGTCGGCCCCTTCATCGAAGTCGAGACCAACTGCGGTCGTATCCGCGGCGGTCACAGTCGTGGTGCGCTGACCTTCAAGGGCATTCCTTATGCCGGTTCGGTCTCGGGCAAGAACCGCTTCAAGGCACCGCCCAAGGTGACGTCGTGGACCGGGGTGCGGGACGCGACCAGACTTGGACCGCCGGCGCTACAGGGGCCGGGTACGACGTATGGCGAGCATGAGCCCGCCCAAAGCGAAGATTGTCTGGTTCTCAATGTCTGGACCCCGGCGGTAAAGGACGGCGGCAAGCGGCCGGTGATGCTCTATTGTCATGGCGGCGGCTTCACCACCGGCTCCGGCGGCCAGAATATCCAGGACGGTTCCCATCTCGCGGCGACGTATGACGTCGTGGTAGTGGCGGTGAATCACCGGCTCGGCCTGCTCGGCTATCTTTATCTCGGCGAGCTGGGCGGCGCGGAATACGCCACTTCGGGCAATCAGGGCCTGCTCGACATCGTCGCCGCGCTCGGCTGGGTGAAAGACAACATCGCCAGCTTCGGCGGCGATCCCGGCAATGTGATGGTGTTCGGCGAAAGCGGCGGCGGCTACAAAACCTCAACGCTGATGGCGATGCCCGCTGCGCACGGCCTGTTCCATAAGGCCGGCATTCAAAGCGGCTCCGGGTTGCGTGGCGGCTCGAAGGAGGCGGCGACGGAAACCGCGCTACGGGTCTTGGCCGGACTCGGTCTCACGGCGAAGGACGCCGGCAAACTGGCCGACGTACCGGCCGAGAAGCTTCTGGCGCTGCAGCTGGCGGGCAACAAGGGACCGCTCGCGGCGCCGACCAAAGATTGGCTGGCCAAGCATCCCAAGCCGCCTACGCCGTTCGACAACGGCAGTCCGCCGGGCAATTGGGGGCCGGTGATGGATGGCGCCGTGCTGCCCCGCCATCCCTTCGATCCCGACGCCACGCCGCTTGCGGCGGAGGTTCCGCTGTTGCTCGGCAATACGAAAGAAGAAGCCATTTTCTGGCTGCGCGATACGCCGGACTTCTTCCGCAGCGATATGGCGGCATTGACGGCACTGGCGCATCAGCAATTGGGGGCTGCGGCCGATCCGATTCTAGCGCTGTACCGCCGCACGCGGCCGCAAGCGAGCCCGCAAGAACTCGGCATCGCCATCATGACGGCCATGAGTTTCGGTAACGAAACAACGACCCTGGCCGACCGCAAATCGCTCCAACCCGCGCCGGTCTATCGCTACCGTTACGACTATCCGTCGAACGTGCCGATCAAAGGCACGGATTGGACCTACCGCACGGGTCACGCCAGCGACATCTCTTTGGTGTTCCTCAATCACGACATGCTGGATCTGGAAGGAAATGGACCCGGCCTCGCCGAAGCCGCCAAAGCGATAAGCGGCTATTTCACCAACTTCGCGCGCAGTGCCGTCCCGTCAGCGGCGAGCCAGCCGGCCTGGCCGCGCTATGATACGTGCAACCGCGCCGTGATGCTGTTCAATAGCCAATGCCGCGTGGTCAATGATCCCGACAGCGAAGAGCGCAAGTTCTGGCAATCGTTCGGCAAAGGGTGAAGGCGCACGCCAAAATCCGCCGTTCATCAAAGTCTGTGGCGCAAACAAGGCGGCCTCACGCCCTTGACATTTTATAAGCACTAAAGGTAGAGCCTCTCTCATCCGCGCAGTTGCACGGCGGCCAACGGCTGTCAGCACGGACTTTATCAAAAACCCTCCGTTCATCCTTACGTGCATGGGAAGCGGCAACGACGCTGATCCCGCGCGCGCCTCACGGCGGCCGCTATCCCGCGTACCTAGGACTATTTGTGACTGATACAAACTTTACCGCTCTCGGCATTGTCGAGCCGCTCAACCGCGCGCTGACCGATGCGGGCTACACCGAACCGACCCCGATCCAGCTTCAAGCCATTCCGGCGCTGCTCGAAGGCCGCGATCTTCTGGGCCTGGCCCAAACCGGCACCGGCAAAACCGCCGCCTTCACGCTGCCGATCCTGCAACGCCTTTTGACCGGCCACGAACAGCGGCGCGGCAAGACGGTGCGGGCGCTGATGCTGGCGCCAACCCGCGAACTCGCCATCCAGATTCACGAAAGCGTGCGCGCTTACGGCCGCCATCTGCACCTGCGGTCGGCCGTCGTGGTCGGCGGCATCAGCCAAGGCCCGCAGATCAAGGCGCTGGCCGCCGGCGTCGACATTCTGGTGGCGACCCCGGGCCGCCTGCTCGATCACATGAACCAGGGCAATGTGCGGCTCGATACCGTCACCCATCTGGTGCTCGACGAAGCCGACCGCATGCTCGACATGGGCTTCATCCGCGACATCCGCAAGATCATCGCGGCGCTGCCGAAAAAGCGTCATTCGATGATGTTTTCGGCCACCATGCCGGCCGATGTCGAAGCCTTGGGCCAGTTCATTCTGCATCAGCCGGTACGGATCGATCTGTCGCCCAAGAAGCGCACCGCCGAAAATATCGACCAGCGCGTCTATTTCGTTCCCGCCGCCGACAAGCGCGCCCTGCTCTCCAACATGTTGAAGGACCGCGCCTTCGCCCGCGTGCTGGTCTTCACCCGCACCAAGCATGTCGCCAATCGCGTCGCCGAATATCTCGATAAGAACGGCATTACGGCCGACGCCATCCATGGCAACAAATCGCAAAGCGCCCGCCAGAAGGCGCTGGCCCGTTTCAAGAGCGGCGAGGCGCGCGTGCTGGTCGCCACCGACATCGCGGCCCGCGGCATCGACATTGACGACATCACCCATGTCGTCAATTACGAACTGCCCAACGAGCCGGAGAGCTATATTCACCGCATCGGCCGCACCGCGCGCGCCGGCGCCGCCGGCATCGCTATCGCCTTCTGCGATCCGTCGGAGAACGAGTACCTGCGCGACATCGAGCGGTTGACCCGCATTCCGCTGACCGTGGTGCAAGGCGTGCAAGGCCCCGACGAACCCAAGCCGACCCGCGATTACGCCAAGAAGCGCCCGTTCCGCGGCGGCCATGGCGGCTATGATGCCAAAGCCAATGGCAACGGTCATCGTGGCGCCCCCAAGGCAAAAGCCGAGGGTGATCGCGGCGGCCAACGGGCCAAGCCAGACGGCGCCAAGGCTGGATTCCGCGGCCGCCGCAGCGCCACCCCGGCGCGTCAGGGTATGCGGCCGAACTAACCCGCCCAGCGGGCTACCAAAATCCATTGCCTCGCCCCGCCGTTCGGCCGCAGATTGGACCGTTCGGCGGGAGGCAGGATATGAATCGGATCATCGCATTCGGATTTGCAGCGCTGGCAGCAGTGGCCCCGGCGCTGGCGGCGGACGAAAAACCGCGCGTCTTGGTGGTGTCCGACATCGGCAACGAGCCGGACGATTCGATGTCGTTCGTACGCCTGCTGCTCTACACCAACCAGATCGATGCCGAAGGGTTCGTCGCTTCGACCTCCACCTGGCAGCGCGACATCATCCATTCTGAACTGTTTTATGAGCGCATCGACGGCTATGCCAAGGTGCTGAAGAATCTACGCGCCCACGATAAGGCCTATCCCGACGCGGCGACGCTCCGCGCCCTCGTCAAGAAAGGCCAGCCCCATTACGGCATGAGCCATGTCGGCGACGGCTTCGACACCGAAGGCTCAAACTGGATCATCAAACAAGCCGACAAGCCCGATCCGCGTCCCTTATGGGTCACGCTGTGGGGCGGAGCGGCCGATCTTGCCCAAGCGCTGTATCATGTGCGCGCCACCCGCACGCCAGCGGAGGTGAAAGCCTTCGTCGCCAAACTGCGGGTCTATTCGATCTCCGACCAGGACGATGCCGGCCCCTGGGCACGGGTGAATTTTCCCGAACTGTTTTGGATCGCTTCGATCAACGCGTTCAGCCAATACGACAGCGCCACTTGGACCGGCATTTCCGGTGAGGTGCATGGCGATCCCCATGCCGAGCATGTCAGCGGCCCGGACACGCGCCTGGTCACCAACGAATGGCTGGACGCCTACATTCGCAAAGGCCCGCTGGGTGCGCTCTATCCGCGCTGGATCTGGATCATGGAGGGCGACACGCCGTCGTTTCTCAATCTGATCAGCCGCGGACTCGCCGATCCCGAGCACCCCGAATGGGGCGGCTGGGGCGGGCGCTATGGCAAAGTGGCGCCGCAATACGGGCTCTATTCCAACACGCCCGATACCGTGACAGGTGCCGACGGCAAGCCCACCACGTCGAGCCAAGCCACCATCTGGCGCTGGCGTGAGGCCTATCAGAACGATTTTGCCGCCCGCATCGCTTGGACTCTGTCACCCAAATTCAAAGCCGCCAATCACGCTCCGCGGGCGGTATTGAACGGCGATAAGGGCTTTCAGCCACTGCGCCTCACCGCCAAATTCGGCACCACGCTCACGCTGTCGGCGGACGGCACGCGCGATCCTGACAACAACGCGCTGACCTACAAATGGTGGGTCTATAGCGAAGCCGGTTCGCCGTCCTGCGATCCCAAACTGACCGTGACCGACCCGCAGCATGCCACGCTGACCGTGCCGGGGCCCGCTTCGGGCTGGCCGGGGCAAGGACCGGAGCGCGAAGTGCATGTCATCCTGGAAGTACAGGACAACGGCACCCCGGCCCTGGTCGCTTATCGCCGGGCGGTGATCACGCTGACGCCGTAAGCGCGGGCGCTACTTGCCCGCGACTTCAACCGGGGCGGTGGAGCCCGTCAGCTTCCTGGTCTTGTCGTTCCACGTGAGCGTCGTCTGGTTGACGCCTTCGCCCTTCTCATAGGCGGTGGTTTTGCCGTCGTCGTCATAGAGGGTGAAGGTCGCGTTGGCGCCGGGATAGACCTTGATCTTGGCGATGGTCTGCGTCTCGGCCGTGGTTTGCACATCGGACCCAAGCGGCACGATCGAGCCGGCACGCACGAACACCGGAATGCGATCGATCGGCGCAGCAACAGAGATCCAGCGCCCGCCCTTTTCCTTCTTACCGGTCCAGAAATCATACCAGTCGGTGCCAGCGGGCAGATAGACGCGTGCCTTGGTTTCACCCTGTGCCGTTACCGGCGCCACCAGGAAGGCCGGCCCGAACAGATATTCAGTGCCGAGGTTCGCCACGTTCGGATCGCTCGGAAAGTCCATCCACAACGGACGCATGAACGGTACGCCGGTGTCGTAGACCGTCTTGGCCGAGGAATAGAGATAGGGGACCAGGCGGTAGCGCAGCTTGTCATAGCTCGCGAGAATCTTCTCGGCGGCGGGCCCATACGACCAGATGTCGGTTTGTTTGCGCACACCGTGGATGCGCAAGGTCGGCAGGAAGGTGCCGTATTCGAACCAGCGCACGAACAGTTCGGGATAATCGTAGTTCTTGCCCACTACCGCTTCGGCGCCCTTGGGATCGAGCAGCGGCGCGCGGGTGACGGATGTCGTTTGCGCCAAGTCCTGCCAGCCGCCGATATCGTTGCCCCAATAGGCAATGCCCGAGGTCGTCATGTTGAGGCCGGTAGGGATCTGGCGCTGGAGAGCCTCCCAGGACGAAGAAATATCCGATGACCAGAACAGGGCGCCAGTGCGCTGGCTGCCAAGATAAGCCGCGCGCGACAAGATCAACGCGCGATCGTTCGGTTTCCACGCCCGCATGCCCTCGGCGACACCTTCAACGTGCACCAACGGATAGAGATTGTGGAAGCGGTCGCCCGAGCCGATGGAATAGAAAAATCCGTCCGGCACCAGATCCGGTTCGGTCTCGTCAAGCCAGGGATAATCGAAGCCGTGGCTGAGGACGTTGTCGCGGATATGTTCCCAAAACCACTTGCGCGCCTCCGGATTGGTCGAATCGATCAAGGCGCCGACGCGGTCAGAACGGAATGGCAGGCCGTCTTGGGTCTTACCGTTTTTGTCCTTCAGGAAGAACCCCTTGGCGTCGAGTTCGGCGAAATAGCGCCCGTCCTTTTCGAAGCGCGGCCAGACCGAGATGATCGACTCAAAGCCCTTATCGTGCAGCTCCTTGTTCATCGCATCGGGATCGGGGAACTGCGCCGGGTCGATGTCGAGTTGGCCCATCTTGGTCCAATAGAACCAATCCACCACCATCACGTCGGCCGGATACTTCTTGGCCCGATAGGTGTTGGCGACCGCCAGCACTTCGGTCTGGCTTTCATAACGCGCCTTCGACTGGATCAGCCCGAACGCGGCCTTGGGCGGGATCGGCGTTTTGCCAGTCAGCCGCGCATAGCCGGAATAGATCTCTTTCGGCGTGCCAGTGAGGATGAAGAACGACACCCGCTCGCCGACCTTGGAAGTGATGTGGGTGCCGCCATGAATCCCGGCGGAAACGATCGTCTCCGACGGATTGTCCCAGACGATGGCGTAGCCCTTGGACGAATAAAGGAATGGCACGCAGACGCTTTCGCCGGTGGGGGCGTCGTACCAGTGCTTGCAGTCAATGGTGCGGCCTTTGAGGTCGAGAATGCCTTCCTGGTTCTGGCCAAGGCCGTAGAAATGTTCGTCCGGGGCCGCGGTGAAGCGGGCGCCGATCTGGAAGGTCTTTTCGCCGCTGACGTCGGTCGGTGCCATCTCCCAGCCGGTCATGTTCGCGAGCGGATGGCCGCGTGAATCGCTGACCATCACCCGCACCGACGGCAAGAGCGGCGCAAAGCGCAGCTCCATCGCGTTCGGGGTATGCGGCAGCTCGGCCGGAATCGTGAGCTTCAGCGCCGACGAAACAAAAGCATCGCCCGCCGCATCGTTGGTGTGCGTGAACGGCTTGTTGTCGGCGTTCTTGGGCAGGATGCCGTAGCCGGGGCCTTTGGCCGCCTCCGCCTTGTCGGCGGCGATCACCACATGGATCACATTGGGGCCGTAAGCCTCCACCGCCACGCTGGCGCCATTGCGGTCCAGTACCGTGATCGGGGCGCCTGCCGCCGCAGCCGTTAGCGCTGTCGCCGCGAGAAGAGTTGCCGCAAGCCGCATGGAAGCCTCCGCCTTGATTTATATGATGACAGCGCTTTCTAGCGCGTTTTAGCCCGGCCGAACACCTGACGGAGCAGCGCAGCAAGCTGCGGCGGGCGTTCGGTGGTCAGGACGTTGCGGGCGAACACCCGGCCCATCTGGCGGACCAAGAACACCGTCGTTGCCAGCGTCAGGGCTGCCGTCGCCCATATCTCGACCGGAGCGGGATGGAACGGCAGGCGCACCAGCATGAAGAACGGCGTGTAGATCGGAATCCAGGAGAACACCTGCGCCAGCGTACCGTTGGGGTCCTGGATCATCACACCGAGGAACATCATCGGCAGGACGATGATCATGCTGGCCGGACCGACCAGCGCCTGGGCATCGGACAGCGAGGCGGTGGTGGCGCCTATGCCGAGGAAGATCGCACTGTAGATGAGCAGGCCGCAGGCGAAATAGAGCAGCACCAGCGGTAACAACGGCAATATGCCCTTCAGGCCGGCGCCGACAATCGTCAGCGTATCAGGCGACAGCATCATGGCGAGGCCCAGCCCCATCGCCGCCCAGGCGGTGATGGTAAGGAGCGCCAATCCAGTGACGCCAACGAGCTTGCCGGTCATGATCTCATGCGGGGTGGCGCAGGAGAGCAAAACTTCGATCATGCGGGTGGATTTTTCCTCGACCACACTTTGCAGGAGCAGCACGGAATCGGAAAACGCCACCATGAAAAGGAGAACGGCCAAGCCCAGCGGGATCAATTGAGCAATGCGGTCTTGCCAGCTCAGCTCATGGCCCTTGGCCGGATCGACCGCCTTGAGCGCGGCATCGACATCGAGCGTCACTTTCGCGCGCGCTTCTGGCGGCAGCAACGCCTGATTGACTTTGAGGCGGAAGGCATCCGTCAACGCCCCGCGCACAAACCGCATCGATTGCTCGCTGTCGATGCTCCAGTACTTGGCCTCCAGCGCCGTACCGGGCCCGAAGCCCTTGGGGATCACCACAATCGCATTGAGGCGGCTCGGCCGGCCCAATGCGGTCACTGTGAGGGTGCCATTAAGATAAGCGTAAGCGGCGGCGCCACGGCCGCGGGCAAAGTCGTCGGTCAAATCCTGCGGCGGCAGCACCATGACCACCGACGGTTTCGGCGGATCGAAGGTGGGCGCGCCGGATTTGATCAACGGCGACAGTTTGGCGAAGGCCGCTTGCCAGCCGCCGCTGGCGACAAACGCCTGGATGGACGCGATGCGCTCGGGGGCGGCGAGCAGCGCGGCCAGTTCGGGCGCTTTGTGGCGCAGCACCAGCGCATCAACATTGGCATGGGCGTAATCGGCCAGTGCCGACAACTCGTTTTGCGCCTGATCGCGTGCGGCTGCCGCGCTGATCGCCGCGGCATAACCGCCTTCGAGATCGACCACGGTCATCACGTTGCTGCGCGGATGGTTGGCGGTGAAGCGCGGTACCATCACCGCGATCAGCATGATCGCCGGGATCATCAACAGCGAGATGATAAAGCCACGCCGGGTGACGTATTTCACGAACTCCTGCTGCGCGATGAGGAGCGTGCGCCGGATCATGCTGCCGCCCTTTCCACCACCGCCACGAACACGTCATGCAAGGACGGCGGATTGAGATCGAAATAGTCCGGCGCCACGCCGTGTTCGAAGCAGGTTTTCAACAACGCCCGGCCGTCAGCGCCCTCTTTCAATTCCACAATCCAGCGCGAGGTGCCTGGACGAGGCGGTGTGACCTGTGCCACGCCCTCCACGGCCGCCAAGAACGACAGATCGGCATCGGCACCGATCTGGGCCCGCCGCGGCAGCAGCCGCTGTGCTTCTTCGAGCGTGCCTTCGAACCGCTTCTTACCCTTCACCAAGATGACGAGGCGGTCGCACAGCCGCTCAGCGTGTTCCATGGTGTGAGTGGAGAACAGGATCGTTTTGCCCTCGTGCGCCAGTTCGACAAGGAATTCCTGCAAATCGCTTTGATTGACCGGATCGAGACCGGCAAACGGCTCGTCGAGGATAACGAAATCGGGATCGTGGGCCACAGCGGCAAGCAGTTGCACCTTCTGCGCCATGCCCTTCGACAGCCCTTCCACCCGGACGCGGGCAAAGGCGCCAAGGCCGAAGCGCTCCAGCAGACGACGCGCGCGGCGCAGCGCTTCGGTCCGCGGCACGCCTTTCAAGGTGGCAATATAAGCGATGGCTTCGTCGGCCCGGGCGCGGTGATAAAGTCCGCGTTCTTCAGGCAGATAGCCGATGCGCGACCGCGCCGTGCCGACCGCCCCGCCGAGCACCCGCACCTCGCCGGCGTCAGGAGCATAAAGCCCGAGCAACAGGCGCAGTGTGGTGGTCTTGCCAGCGCCGTTGGGGCCGAGAAAGCCGAGAATCCCGCCTTTGGGCAGATTGAGATCGAGGTCCTCGACAGCGGTGAAGTCGCCGAAGCGCTTGGTCACGCCCTTAATTTCGACCGCCCATTCCCCCATGACCCGCAACCCGCTCACCCCGTGCTGCAGCAAAGCGGGGTCCTGCAGTGGCGTCAAGGCCGGCAGCCGTCAAACCCGCGGTTACAAGGCGCGGGCTGGGCGCCTGGCGGAATGCCGTCCAGCCATAGCGGCAGCGACAAACTCAGCCAGCCGCGCGCGCCCGAAGCGCCGTTGCGGGCGTAAATTTCGGCGGTGACATAGGCTTTCACCTCCACCGGGCCGAGACGCGTGCCGATCAGGCCGCCGAGGGCGATGCGCTGCACCTTGCCGAAGGTCGGCTTGAACGGACCGTAAGCGAAACCGGTGTTTTCGTCGGACATGGCCTGTTCGACGAGGTAACCGACCGGGCCGATCTCGAAACCGTCGCAGGTCTTGGTCGCCGTGACATCGAGATAGAGGCGGTCGCCAGTGGTGTAATGCGTCAGCCCGTTCTTGGTGTTGATGTCGTAATAGGCGCTTGCCGTCAGGTTCCAGCCGTCGCGCAAATAGCTGAAGGCCAGACTCGGCTCATAGGTCCAGAAATCGTTGCCAGCGCCGCCATTGCCCCACGGCGCATAGAAACCAACGCCAGCCGACACGAAAATGCCGGGCGCCAGTGTCCACGACAGATTGACCGGCGACAGATAGAAATTCGATAGCCCGGCGGAATTCTGCACGCCCAGCGACGTCCGGGCATGGACGTTGACAAAAGGCAGGTTGGCAATCGCGTAGTGCTGGGCGCCGAGAATTTCCCATCCCGTCGACCACAACAGCGAGGGCGTCAGCGAGAAGGTGTCGGCGGTGGTGCCGTTCGCCTTACCGAAGGCGTCCTGCATATCGATGCTGTAAAAGGAGGGCGTCAGCCGCGCGAAGAGACCGGCTGGCGGCGTACCACCTGTCGGCATGCCGATGGTGACACCGGGCTGGTGGGCATCCGAGATCGACGGTTCGGCACCGAAGGCAGGTGCGGCGGCGAAAATCAAAGCAATCCCGGACAACCAAAGCGAACGTTTTGGCATGGCATTCCCCCCGCGGCAGCCGAACTGCCGAAAATTGCCCTTCAACCATAGGGAGAAGCCATTAACTTGTGGTTAATACTGTCACAATTCAGGCCGGTTGGGCGCAGTCCTCGCACACCGCCAGCTCAACAGTGATGTGGCTGAGGCTGGGATAGCGTTCGGTGAGCAGCGTCTTGAGGTGCTCGCAATCGGTCGCCTCGCCCGCCACCGAAACGATCAGCCCGTGATGGCCAGGGCCGAGCCGCCACAGATGCAAGTCGAATACCTTGCCGTGCAGTTCGTGCTCGACCGTGTCACGGATGGCCTTGGCCATGGCCGGATCGTCTTCGGCGTCGAGCAGCACCAGGGCGCTGTCGCGGATGAGCGTGACCGCCCAACTGGCAATCACGATCGCTCCAAGCACGCCGACCAAGGGATCGGCCCAGGCAGTCGCGAACAGCATGCCGGAGGCGAGCGCAATAATGGCGAGCACCGACGTGGCGGCATCGGCAACCACATGCAGATAGGCGGCACGCAGATTGTTGTCGCGATGGAGCTTGTCATCATGGTCATGGTCATGATGGTGATCATGGCCCTCGTGCAGGATCACGGCCGACAGGATGTTCACCAAGAGGCCGATCACGGCGATGATGAGCGCCTCGCCATAGGCCACCGTCACTGGTTCGAACATGCGCCGCACCGATTCGATCGCCACAGCAATCGACAACAAACCAAGCACGATGGCGCTGGCAAACGCCGCGAGGTCGCCGAACTTGCCCGAGCCGAAGGAGAAGCGGCGGTCTTCGGCATGGCGGCGCGCCAGCCAATAGGCGCCGGCGGCCAGTCCCAACGCGCCGACATGGGTCGCCATGTGGACGCCATCGGCAAGCAAGGCCATCGAGCCGAACATCAGACCGGCGACGATTTCCACACCCATGAAGGCGGCAGTGAGAAGCGTCACCAGCCGGGCACGCGCTTCGCTTTTTTCGTGGCCGAGGCCGAGGAAGACGTGTCCGTGGGTGAAGCGGGCGTGGCGATGCGTGTGGTCCATGGCGCGAGAATAGGACCGTGCCCGGGAAATACAAACAGGGCAAAAACAAACGAGCCGCAGAATCTGGGAATCCTGCAGCCGGCTAAAGTCCTCACCTCAGATAGGGAGATAAACGGCGCCGGTTCGCCGCGGCATCGACGCCATTGCCGCCGATGCTTGTTCTTGGCGGCGGTTGTCGGATTTGTCACAAAGCCGGGTACGGTGCGCCAGCGTGTGCCGACGTGCCCCTCATCTCAACCCGGCGGCGGTCCGTGCATGTAGCTTTCGACCAGCGAACCCGAGATCAGGCGCCAGCCGTCCACCAGCACGAAGAAGATCAGCTTGAACGGCAGCGAGATGATAACCGGCGGCAGCATCATCATGCCCATACTCATCAGGATCGAGGCCACCGCCATGTCGATGATGAGGAAGGGGATGAAGACGAGGAATCCGATTTCAAAAGCCCGCTTCAGTTCCGAAATCATGAAGGCGGGCGCGATGGTGGTGATCGGCACCGCCTCGGCGGTCTGTGGCGTTTTCTTACCACTCATGTCCATGAACAGCTTGAGGTCGGCCTGGCGGACGTGACCGAGCATGAATTTCTTCATTGGCACCGCGGCCTTGTCTAACGCCACTTCGCTCGAAATCTGGCCGTTGACGAGCGGCTGGATGCCTTGCGCGTAAGCGTCTTTCAGCGTCGGCGTCATCACAAACAGAGTGAGAAACATCGCCAGCGAGACCAGCACGGCATTGGGCGGGCTTTGCGACAGGCCGAGCGCGGTTCGGAGCAAAGACAAGACCACGACGATGCGCACAAAGCTCGTCATCATGATGAGGATCGACGGCGCCACGCTCAAAATCGTGATCAGCGCGATGATCTGCATCATCTTGTCGGTGAAGAGGCCGCCGCCAGAGAAATCGATCGACAGGCCGCCGTTCGAAGCCGCTGAACTCGCCGCCGCAGCGGCATGGGTGGCAGCAAAAGCTGCGCCGGGCAGCGTAACGACGATGAGCGCCGCAATCATAAGAAGCAGACGGCGCATCATGGGGTGATTTCCGTTGCCGGTGCCGGCGTCGGTGCCGGCGGGGTAATGCCCGTCTCGATCACCGTGGCGCCACTGGGCGTGATCATAACGAGATGCTCGACGCCGTCACGGCGCACCAGCGCGATCTTCTGGCGCGGCGAGAGCATCAAGGTTTCCACGATGTGAATCCGGCGTGTCTTGGCGGGTTTGGTCAGTCCCGGAACACCGAACTTGCGGGTAGCAAGTCCGGCAGCCCCGATCAGGCCGAGAACCAAAAGCAGCGCAGCGAAGTAGCGGGCGAAATCGATCACATCCATGGACGCATCAAAATCCCGTCAAGCTTAATCGGACGTTAAGATGCGGCTCTTTTTGCCCGGCAGCTTTTTCCCGTAGTGTTAATCGCGGCTTAATTTCTTTCGCGCAGCATGACGAACGTAACGATTGGATAACCAACCTCGCCATGCAAACCGACGACGTTCCATTGCTGTCGATGCTTAAGAACCGCATGAGCTGGCTCTCGAAGCGGCAGGACGTCCTGTCGCAGAATGTCGCCAGCGCCGACGTTCCTGGTTACACGTCGCGTGACTTGAAGCCGATGGATTTCGAGCAAACGCTGCGCTCGACAACGAGCCTGCACGCCTCGGCATCCTCGCTGGCGGTAACCAATTCGCGTCACATTGCGCTTGCGAATTCCACTGGCGGATTCGAAGCCCGGGAAACGCCCGACGTGCAAGCGGTGTCTGGCGGCAATTCGGTGTCGCTCGAATCCGAAATGATCAAAGTGGCCGACACGCAAGCGCAATACCAGGCGGCGGCCAACCTCTATGCCAAAACAATCTCGATGATGAAGACCGCCATCGGCAAGGGCGGCAGTTGATACGGATTGCGGTGTTTCCTAAGGGCAAGACCAGGAGCTGAAGATGGATTTCTCAACTTCCATGGCGGTGGCGGCCGCAGGCCTCAAGGCCCAGTCGGACCGCATGAAGACGATCACCGAGAATATCGCCAACGCCAATTCCGCCGCCACCACGGCGGGCGGCGATCCCTATCGGCGCAAGATTGCGACCGTCACCGCAAATTTCGACCGCGATCTCAACGCCGAGGTCGTCAAATCGGGTAAGCCGGCGAGCGACATGAGTGATTTCCGCAGCCAATACGATCCCGGCAATCCGCTCGCCGACAGTAAGGGTTACGTCAAGATGCCGAACGTCAACAGCCTGATCGAGATCATGGACATGCGCGAGGCGCAGCGTTCCTACGAAGCCGATCTCACGGTTATCGACGCCACCAAGGCGATGCTGTCGCGCACCGTCGACCTTTTGAAAAAGTGAGCTAGCCCATGGCCGTCCTTCCTGCCGCAGCTGCAGCCGCCTATCAATCGATTGCCAGTATGGGTACCAGCGCGACGCCAGCCGTCGCTGGCGTCAGCGAAACCGGTGCTGGCGGCTTTGGCGACTTCCTGTCGGATGCAATGAAAGACGCGGTGTCGACCATGAAGAAGGGCGAGCAGGCCGCGGGCGCGCATCTGGCCGGCAAGACCGATATCGTCGACGTCGTCAGCGCCGTGAACAAGGCGGAAATCACCCTCGATACGGTGGTGGCCGTCCGCGACAAGGTGGTTGCCGCTTATCAGTCCATCATGAACATGCCGATTTAGCGGGAAAAATATGTCCGGTCCTGACGCCATCGATTTTGCACGAACGTCTATCTACGTGCTGCTCGAAATTATCGCTCCAACGATGCTGACGGCGCTTGTCGTCGGTCTTGCCATCGGCTTATTGCAGGCTTTGACGCAGATCCAGGAAGCGACCCTAGTGTTCGTGCCCAAGATCATCGCCATATTCGTTGTGCTGCTGATCTCGCTGCCGTTCTGCGGTGCGGCGATGGGCGGACTGATGACCGACATCGCACAACGTATCGCCGCCTATTAACGTTACTGGAGTAGAGCGGCGATGACGATTACACTGCCGACACTGTCCGGGGTGGTGCTCGTCTACCTTCTCGTCTTCGCGCGCACCGGTGCCATGGTGATGCTGCTGCCGCCGATCGGCGACAGCAACGTGCCAGCGCGCGTCCGGCTGATGCTGGCGCTCGCCATCGCCATTACGCTGGCTCCGACGGTCGCTTCGGCCTACCCGCAAACCGCACCGCAAAACATCGCCGCGCTCACCGTTATGATTGCACAGGAAGTTACGGTGGGCATCCTCGTCGGCACGCTGGCACATGTCATCATGAGTTCGATTTCCGTCGCCGGCACCATCATCGCCGCTCAGATCGGCCTGTCCTATGCCCAAACCCTCGACCCCACCAGCAACGGCCAACAGGGCGCGGTGATCGGCAACTTTCTCTCCTTGCTGGCAGTGGTGCTGGTGTTCGGCGCCAATCTGCATCATCTCGCCATCGGCGCCGTGTCGGGGTCCTATCACCTGATCCCGCCGGGCACCTCGCTTCCCACCGGCGACATGGCCGAGATGGCGATCCGCATCGTCTCGGGCTCGTTCCTGCTCGGATTTCAACTTGCCGCGCCTTTTTTGGTGTTCGGCTTTGCGGTCAATGCCGGCTTCGGCGTATTGGCGCGGATGATGCCGCAATTGCAGGTGTTCTTCGTTGCCACCCCGCTCAACATCACGGTCGGCTTCGTGGTGCTGACGCTGCTGCTCGGCACCATGATGACGCTCTTCCTCAACTTCTACGCTACCCAGATGGGGTCGTTCCTGTAGGAGCTGAGGCATGGCCGACGATCGCGACGAATCACAACAGACCGAAGAGCCGACCGCACACCGGTTGGAGCAGGCCGCCGAGCACGGCGACATCGTCTCGAGCCAGGAGGTCACCACTCTCATCCTGCTCATCGGCGGTACGCTCGCCATCGCCATCTTCGCCACGTCGGCGGCGCACGAGCTGATACGCCTGTTCCGCATCTTCCTCGCCGAGCCCGACCAGATCAGCGTCGATCCCGGCGCGCTGCAGCTGCTGATGGGACATCTGCTCCTCAAGCTGTTCGGTATCATCGGGCCGATCCTTGGCCTGATGATGCTGTGCGGCTTGGCAGCCAATCTCATTCAGCATCGCCCCGGCTTCACCTTCGACCGCATCAAGCCGGATCTCGCCAAGCTGTCGCCGATGAAAGGCTTCAAGCGGTTGTTCGGCTTCGAAGGCCTGATGACCATCATCAAAGGTCTGATCAAGATCGGCGTCGTCGGCGCCGCCATCTGGACCCAGCTGTGGCCCGAACGCGGCACGCTCGAAGCGATGCTGACCGAGTCGCCCGTGGCGATCGCCTCCAACATGAACCATCTGTGGTTCAAGGTGATGTTCGCGACATTGGCAGCAATGACCGTGATCGCCGGTGCCGATTACATGTTCCAGCACTTCCAGTTCATCAAGCGCAACAAGATGTCGAAGCAAGAGGTCAAAGAAGAATTCCGTCAGACCGAAGGCGATCCGATGATCAAGGGCCGCATCCGCCAGATCCGGATGGAACGCGCCAAGCGCCGCATGATCGCGGAAGTTCCCAAAGCGACCGTGGTCATCACCAACCCGACCCACTACGCCATCGCGCTCAAATACGAATCCGGCAAAACCCAGGCGCCGCTCTGCGTTGCCAAGGGCGTCGACGCTTTGGCGTTACGTATCCGCGAGGTGGCCAAGGAACACAACGTGCCGGTGGTGGAAAATCCGCCGCTTGCCCGCGCCCTTTACGCCTCCGTTGAGGTCGATGAGCCGATCCCGACCGAGCACTACAAGGCGGTGGCCCAGGTTATCGGCTATGTCATGAAACTGGCCGGCAAATACAAAGCGCACTGATCCCGCAGAAAATCATGCCGCAGTTGCCTTGGCGGCTTGCGTGCGGCACCGTGCGCGCGCGTAAAACACGGCGGAACGATGCGGCTACTCATTGATACCGACACGGCAGGTGACGACTGCTTTTCCATTCTGGTGGCTGCAAGCCAGCCCGACGTCAAAATCGAGGCGGTGACGATCTGCAACGGCAACATCGGCTTCGAACAACAGATCGAAAATGCGCTGAAGACGCTGGAGGTCGCCGGGCTGGGCGGCCAAGTGCCGGTTTATCCCGGTTGTCCCAAGCCGCTGTTACGCGAGCATGTGGATGCGGCCTATGTCTTCGGTCCCGACGGCATGAGTGGCGCGCATTTTCCGCGCACCCAGCAGCGCCCCGTATCCCGCCACGCGGTCGATGCGATGATCGATCTCATCATGTCAAATCCCGGCGAAATCAGCCTCATCGCCCAGGCGCCGCTGACCAACATCGCGGTGGCGGTGACCATGGAGCCGCGCATCGCAAGCGCGCTGAAGCATCTCTGGATCATGGGCGGCACCGACAACGGCGTCGGCAACGTGACACCCGCTGCCGAATACAATTTCTACGTCGATCCCGAAGCGGCGGCGATCGTGTTTCATGCCGGATTCGACATCTCGCTGGTGACCTGGACGCTGTCGCTCTCTTCCAGCCTGATGGATGAAGCGGACCTCGCCGAAGTCGCGCGCATGGGTACCGCAAAATCCGACTTCTTCACCACCGTCAACGCGTCCCAGGTTCAGTTCTCCAAAGACCACTACGGTCACGGCGGCACCGTGCACCCCGACGCGCTGACCTCGGCCTGCGCGCTTGTTCCGGGCATCGTGACCGAGAGCGCCGACTGCCTGGTACAAATCGAAATCGCGTCGACGCTGACGCGGGCCTATTCCAGCGTCTCCTCGGCGCAAGTGCCCAAGCAGGAAATCGCCGACCCCGCCCTCGGCAAAGCCCAAAAAGCCAACGCCCGGGTCATCAAGGCGGTCGATGCGGCCGCCTTCCGGCGGTGTTTGAAAGACTCACTGCGCTAATCAGCGGCAGATCGCCTCCAACTCATCGCCCCGGCCCGATGGCGGGCGCGGCGTGGAGAGTTTGCGCTCGGCAGCCGCATGTTCCATGTCGCGCGGCGGCGCGCTGAGGCTGGGATCGGCATAGGCGCGATAGATTGGGTCCTTCACCGCGTCTTCCAGACTGATGAAGCTGACGCCCTTCGCTTGGTACATCGCAATCAGCTTGGGCAGCATATGGGCCTGGAACGAGCCGATGTGCTGCAGCAGGATGTAGGGAATGTCGTGGCCATAGAGGGTGGACGCCAACGACTGGGAATAAGCAAAGCCCTGCTCCGCCCGGGTCAGATACATCGCTTCCAGCTTGGCGATCGCGATGGTGTCGTTCTTGGCCATACAGCGCGCGTAAGGCGCCGGATAATCCCAATCGTTGAGCCCGGTCGTCACCGTGGCGATCTTATAGCCGCGACCGCTGAGGAAGGTGCGGATGGCGGCGCGCTGCGTGGCGTCCTTGCCCTCGTCGAGGAAGGGATAGCGGAACCAGTGCCAATCGCTCGATCCCGCCGCGCCGGCAATCACCGGCTCATTGCGGATGATCTCGGCCTCGTAATCGGCCACACTCAGCTTGGAAAGACCCGGATGCGACCAGGTGTGGTCGCCGAGGCGGTTGCCGCCTTGGCGCCACAGCGTCAACACCGGCGCCGCCGCGGGCTCACCTTCGATTAGCGCCCCGTTGACAAAGCCATAGGTGGGCGGGATGCCACCAGCCTTTAAGGCATCGATCACCTGCTGGGCGATCTCAACCCGCGTCATGCCGGCCGGTAAAACGCCATGCGCCGGCAGATCGTCAAAGGTAATCGCAATTTTGGGTTCGGCCATGGCGGATACCGTCAGAAGCAGCGCGGCCGCGATCAAGGCTGGTTTCATTTCTTCTTCCCTTTGGCTTTCGGCGCCGTCAGCGCCTTGGCGGCAAGTTCACCCATGACCCGATAGCCGGCCGCAGAGGGATGCAGGAAATCGCCTGAATCATAGCACGGATTGAGGTGATCGGGGCGCACCGGATCTTTCAACGCGGCGTCGAAATCGATCACGCCGTCGAACTGCGTCTGGCTACGGATCCAGGCGTTGACGGCGGTGCGGTCGGCCTCATTCGCGGCATCCGGGTGGTAATAGGCAACACCCATGAACGGCAGGATCGTCGCGATATAGACTTTCAGCCCATGGGCATGGGCGCGGGCGGCAATCTGCTGGTAGCCGGCAATCAGCTGCGCCACCAAGGCCGTGTGCTCGTCCGGCGCCGCCGGATGGTCGATGGTGAGCCGGCCGAGGTCATTGATGCCTTCCAGCACGATCACGGTTTGCACCCCCGGTGGGGTAAACACATCGCGTTCCAGCCGCGACAGCACGTTGGGGCCGAGACACTGGCTTAGCACGCAATTGCCGCCCTGCCCCGCATTCAAGACCGCAACACCCGGCTTTGCCTGTAGCCGCTCGGCCAGGATATTGGTCCAGCGGTCGTTGCCGTTGGTGGTCGAGCCGCGCCCATCGGTGATGGAATCGCCGAGCACGACCACGGCCGTAACCTGCGGCGCTGCCAGCACCTCCACCGCCGCGATCTGGTACCAATGATCGACAGTTTTGGCGCCGGCAAGCTGCGCCGCGGCAACGTGATCACCGGCAAGCACAAAAGAAGTCTGGCGCGAACCGGGATGGCCGGTCTGGACCAGGGGCGCGGTGTCGTAATGGATCGAGATGGCGAGATCGGCCAGCGGCGCCACCGGGATGGCGACGGCATCGGATACCCAAGCCGCCCCGGCCGGAATGGTGATGTCGGCCATTACCGCACGATCGCTCGCCGGATCGATGGCGTCGGCACCGAGGGCGCGCGCCACATGCACCGATTTCAAATGCAGCGGCGCAGTGCCAAACGCATTCGACAGCACCAGCCGGAACGCCTTGCCGCCTACCGACAGCCGCACGATTTGGCGCAAGGTGGTGTCGGTCAGGGCGGCCGGCGCCAGCATATTGGCCGGTTCGACGATCTGCTGGGCGGCCCCCCAACTCGTCACCCAATGGGTTTTGGCGGTCGGACCCGAGGGCGCCGCCGCCGCTGCTGCCGCCGTCAGGACGAAGACAACCGCCCGCATCACCTGTCGCATACTGCCTCCCTGGATATAGGTTCTTATGGTACCGGTATCACACCCTTATAGACCGCTTTCCCCTGGGCGAAAATGCCGTGATTTATCCGAACTTTCCCGCCACGAAAAAAGTTCATACTGTGCCGAAAGGTTCGAATCAGCATGGCGGCTCGTAGCATCATCGACTCGTCCTTAGGCGCGCCGAGTGGAAAATGGCGATGGGTGGCGACAGGGTTTGTCGCCCTGGCGCTGGCGGCTGCCGTTTTGGCGGTGGCAGTACCGGCCAAGGCGCAGTGGGCGGGCGTCGCCCTGCTCATCGGAATCGGCGCGATCGGACTGGTGGTGCTCTACGGCATGGGACAGCGCAAGTGGCTTTCCGGAGTCGATGCCCGGCGCATCGCTGAAGCCGCGGCGCGCGCCAATGTCGCTTGGGCGGTGACCTCGCCCGAGGGCGCCGTGCTGGAGTGCAACGACGTCTACCGCCGCATGGCCGGAGCGGAAGGTGATGCCGCGGCCGCACCGCCCGAATTGGCGCTGGCCGGAGAAGCCTCTGCCGCCGTGCTCTACCGCCTGACCAAATCTGCCGCTGACGGCACCCAGCGCGAAGAGACCTTTCCGGTGGCGCCGGGGCTCGAAATCGTCGCGGCGGTGCGTCCGCTGCCGGAGCATCAGGCGGTGTGGTGGTTTATTCCGCGGCTGGCGCTTTCGTCGGCGCGCACCAAACCCGAAGACGCCAAGCCGGCGGTCACAGGCGAAGTTTTCCGCGATGCGCCGATGGGCGTCGCCTTCGTCGATGCTGCGGGCAAGCTTACGGAAGCCAATAGCGCCTTCCGCGCCTTCTTCGTGGCGGCGCAAGTTGGCCGTTTGCTTACCGACCTGATCGACCCAGCCGATCGTGGCAGCGCGATGGATCTGATCAAGAAGGCGGCCAAGGGCGACACCAATCTCGGGGCGGTAGAAGTGCGGGCCGCGGGGCAAGGCGACCGGATGGCCGATCTATTCGCCCATCCGGTGCCGGACGGCAATGTGGTGCTCTATCTGCTCGACATCTCCGAGCAGAAGGCGCTTGAGATCAAATTCGCCCAAAGCCAGAAGATGCAAGCGGTCGGCCAGCTCGCCGGCGGCGTGGCGCACGATTTCAACAATTTGCTGACTGTCATCATCGGCAATTCCGAATTCCTTCTGATGCGCCATCAGGCGGGCGATCCTTCGTTCAAGGAGATCAACGAAATCCATCAGAACGCGTTGCGCGCTGCGACGCTGGTGGGACAGCTCCTTGCCTTCTCGCGCAAGCAGACCATGCAGCCGAAGGTCCTCGCCGTGCGCGACGTGGTGGGCGAACTGACCCTGATGCTGCGCCGGCTTCTGCGCGAAGGCGTCGAGCTGAAGCTCGAGCATGGTAGCGAGTTGTGGCCGGTGCATGCCGACGAGGCGCAGCTTTCTAACGCCATCATCAACCTCGTCGTCAATGCCCGCGACGCCATGCCGGACGGCGGCACCGTCACTATCCGCACCGCCAATGAGACCGCGCCCGAGCCGGTGGCGCTCGGCACCGCCATCATGCCGGCGGGCGATTACGTCCGCATCGAGGTGGCCGACACCGGCACCGGTATTCCGCCGGAAATCCTCGGCAAGATCTACGATCCGTTTTTCACCACCAAGCCGGTCGGCCAGGGCACTGGCCTCGGGCTGGCGACCGTCTACGGCATCGTCAAGCAAACCGGCGGCTTCATCACGGTGGATTCGGAAATCGGCAAAGGTACCGCCTTCCGCATCTTCCTGCCGCGCCATCACATCGACCAGAATGCCGTCGCCGAAGAGAAGGAACGGACCGCCCCGCGCGACGTCACCGGCCAGGACACGATCCTGCTTGTCGAAGACGAAGAAGCGGTGCGCAGCTTTGCGGCCCGGGCGCTACGCATGCGCGGCTATAATGTGATCGAAGCCTCGGGCGGCGAAGAGGCTTTGGAGCATGTGCGCAGCGGCAAGGCGCCGATCCACCTGCTGATCACCGACGTGGTGATGCCCAACATGGATGGGCCGACGCTCGTCCGCCAAGTGCGCCGCATCCGCCCCGACATGCAGATCATCTTCATGTCGGGCTATGCCGAGGAAGCCTTCCGCCGCAACGACGAGAAGGCCGAGGACCTCCATTTCCTGCCCAAACCGTTCGGCCTTAAGCAACTCGCGGCCAAGGTGAAAGAGGTTCTCTCCGGCGCCCCGGTGCCGAAGCGGCAGGGCTGATTTTTAGAACAATTTTGCGAAGGCGTCGCAACCATCGGCAATCGATGGCTGACCCCGCATCCTGAAAACTCTGTAGCTATTTCAATATCTTACCTTCACATTCCGGCGTGGTGGCATTTTCGGCTTGCCATTAATGCTGGTTTCTGTTGTTAACGTGAGAATGAGACACACTCTTAATAGCAACTTTCGAGGGGTTAGATGATAACGCGTCACATTCTCAGAGCATCCGCTTCTATTCTGGTTCTCGGCCTTTTCGCGCGCCTTCCCGCCCAAGCGGAAACCTTCGAGAGCGTCACTGTTACGGGCCAAGCGATCGAATGGGACGTCAGGGGACAGACACCGCTGCTCGAAACGCCGCAGAACATCCAGATCCTGTCGGCCGACCTTTTGGCGGCGCAAGACGTGACCCGGCTCGATGAAGCTTTGCGCAACGTCGCCGGAGTCATGGGGGGCGGCTACTATTCCTCTTACGATTATTTCCGCATTCGCGGCTTCGACGCCTCGGGCTACATCTATCTCGACGGCATGCGGATCGACCCCTATGTCGATGTCAATGCCGAGATGAGCGGCCTGGAACAGATCCAGGTGGTGAAGGGGCCGTCTTCGGCGCTTTACGGCCAGGGCGCGCTGGGCGGCCTTGTCAATTTCGTCAGCAAGCGGCCGACTGACACGGCATTCCTCAATGTCAGCGGTACATATGGTTCCTTTGATTCTTATGAATTCACAGCCGACGGCAATCAGCCGATCACTGGCGATGTGGCCACGCGTTTGGTGGCGACGTGGCGTCATGCTGGCAGCTTTGTCGATCACACCACCGGCAACACCCGCGTCTATGTTGCGCCGTCCGCCACTTGGAAGATCGATACCGACACCGCCTTGACGCTGCTCGCGTCCTATCAGCACGACAAAATGAACATGGCGATGCCCTTGACAGCGCTGGGCACCGTCACGCCCTCAGCCTATGGCACGTATTCGCTGGACACCTATACCGGCAATCTCGGCGACGACAATCAGTCCAAGACCAATCGCAGCCAGATCGGCTATCAATTCAGCCATCGCTTCAATGACGTCTTCACTCTCAATCACCGCCTGCGCGTCACGTTCAATGACCAGAAGTGGGAAAATATCCTTTATACTTCGCATTTGATCGACGACGGCAATTCGCTGATGCTCTATCAGTACCCCTATTACTACGAGAGCTTCGGCACGACGGTCACCACCGACACCTCGGTCACCGCCAATTTCACCACCGGCCCGCTGCGCCATCAGCTTCTGGCGGGCACCGATTACGCCATCTACCACGCCCATTCATTTAACCGCCAGATTGATTACAGCGACGAGAGCTCCTATCTGGTGATGGACCTTTTCCACCCGACCTATCACCGAGCAATGCCGTCCTATTTCAGCAGCGGTTCGAGCGACGAGGCACAAAATTCGGTCGGCGCTTATGTGCAGGATCACGTCTCTTACAAAAACTGGACACTGACCGGTTCGCTGCGCTGGGATAATGCGCGCTCGGCGGCCTACGGAGCAGAAAATACCGACGTCGCCTTCACACCACGCCTGGGGCTGACCTATGCGGTGGTGCCGGATACCATTCTCTTCGCCAGCTATAGCGAATCTTTCCTGCCGCAAAGCGGTACGACATTCGCTGGCGAGGTACTCAAGCCGGAGAAGGGTCGTCAATGGGAAAGCGGCATTAAGGCCAGCTTGCTGGAAGGCAGAATCGATCTTTCTGCCTCGCTCTACTATTTGACGCGCAACAACGTCTCGACCTCGGATCCGTCCCACCCCTATTCTTACCTCCAAAGCGGCAAGCAACGCAGCCGCGGCTTTGAATTCGATAGTCGCTTTGAGATCGTGAAAAACTGGCAAGCCATCTTCACCTATGCCTACACCGACGCCGCGGTGATCGAAGACAACAGCTATCCGGTCGGCGATCAGCTCAGCAATGTGCCGAAGAACAGCATCGGGCTGTGGACGCGCTATGCCTTCGACGGCGTTCTCGATGGCTTCTCCGCCAACGCCGGTGTCTACCACTATTCCAGCATGGCGGGTGATCTACCCAACACCTTCCGCTTGCCGTCCTACACGCTGGTCAATGCGGGGCTGGCTTACGACTACCAAGACGCCACGCTGCAGCTGTCATTTAAGAACCTCTTCAATGAACGCTATTTCTCGGGCTCCTACAACGATCTCTATGTCCAGCCGGGCGCCTCACGCAGCATCGAAGCCAGGTTGAGCTATCGGCTGTGATGCGAGGTGTTTTCGCCCGCCTCCATCGCTGGGTGGGGCTGACGATTGCGGGTTTTCTCGTGATCGCCGGCCTCACCGGCAGCGCCATCGTCTTCTATCGTGAACTCGATGCGGCGCTGAATCCGGAGCTTTATCGCGTACCGGTTTCTAGCCAAAGGTTATCGGCGTCCGAGTTGGTGCGCCGCGTCGAGCAGCAACTGCCCAATGCAGAGGTCAGCTTGATTGCTCTCAGCGTGCCGTCTGGCCGATCGGTGGAGCTATGGGTGCGGCCGCGCCGCGGCGTGCTGGTCTACGACCAACTGTTCGCCGATCCGGCCACCGGAAACGTTCTCGGCAAGCGCAAATGGGGCGCAGCCGATCTCAGCCGCGCCGCTCTGATGCCGATGATCTATGTGTTCCATTACACGCTCAAACTGCCCAGCGTCTGGGGCACGCTGTTGATGGGTATCATCGCCTGTTTGTGGACCATCGACTGCTTCGTTGCCGTCGCCCTCACCCTGCCGCGCGGCCGCTCATTCTGGGAAAAACCGTTCTGGCGGAAATGGCGTCCATCGTGGCGGATCAAACGCGATACCGGCAGCTTTCGGCGCAATTTCGATCTGCATCGTGCCGGCGGCTTGTGGCTGTGGGCGGTGCTGCTGGTCCTTGCTACCAGCGGCGTTGCCCTCAACCTGCCCGACCAGGTGTTCCGGCCGGTCGTCAAACTGTTTGCGCCACTCACGCCAAGCGTGACGGAAGCGGGCGTCTCTCGTCTGAAAATTCCGCCCGCGCCACCATTGCTGTCGTTTGACGATGCCGTGGCGCGGGCCCGTACACTGGCCCGGACCGAGCCTTTCGTGCCGCGTTATGTTTTTCATTATCCGGCCTATCACGCCTATGGTGTCGGCTTCGGTAAGGCCGGCGGCGACGGCATGGACGGCTGGGGTTTGTCGTACATCTATTTCGACGACCGCAGTGGTGCCGAGATGCTGCGCCAGATCGCGGGCCGCGGCCGCGCCGCCGACATTTATGCGGGGGCACAGTTTCAGCTTCACTCGGGGCGCATTCTCGGCTGGCCGGGACGCATCCTCATCTGCCTTACCGGCCTGGTGGTCGCGCTACTGTCGATCACCGGCATCTGGATCTGGTTGAAAAAACGCGCCGCCAAAAAACTGACGTAACAGCGACGGAATTATGCGCACTGCGAATGACGTGGGTCGTCACAAAAAAAGAAGTGCGCCGCGTACGTTTTTTCTTTCCCGTATCCACACGGTATGCGTTAATTGCGCTTCCCTTCTCGCCCTCATCGCCCAGGAGGCCACATGCCCTTCGCTATCGCCACAGACGGAGCAAAAATTTTCTACAAGGAAGGCGGCTCCGGTCAACCGATCGTCTTTTCGCATGGCTGGCCGCTCACGGCCGACGCCTGGGACGCGCAATTCTTGTACTTCGGCCAGCATGGCTATCGCGTGATCGCGCATGACCGGCGCAGCCACGGCCGCTCGGACAAGACCTGGGACCATAACGACATGGACACCTATGCCGACGATCTTGCCGCCGTCATGGAGGCGGCCGGTGCCCGCGATGCCGTGCTGATCGGCCATTCGACCGGCGGCGGTGAAGTCGCCCATTACATCGGCCGCCACGGCACGGAGCGCGTCGCCAAAGCGGTGCTGGTCGGCGCGGTGCCGCCGCTGATGTTGAAAACGGCCTCCAATCCCGAAGGGACGCCCAAGGCGTTGTTCGACGGCATTCGCAGTGGCGTCGCCAACAACGCGGCGCAGTTCTATTGGGATCTCAGCTTGCCGTTCTACGGTTTCAACCGCGACGGAGCACATGTTTCGGAAGGCCTGCGCGGCGCATTCTGGACCCAGAGCATGATGGCTGGAATCAAAGGCGCTTATGACTGCGTGCGGGAATTCTCGGAAGTCGATTACAACGACGACCTGCGCAAGATCGACGTGCCGACGCTGTTCATTCATGGCGATGACGACCAAATCGTGCCGATCGCCGCAGCGGCTCTTAAGGCCCACAAAATCGTCGCGGGATCGGAGCTGAAGGTCTATCCGGGAGCACCGCACGGCCTCGCCCAGACCCAGCCGGAGCGCTTCAACAACGATGTGCTCAAGTTTATCCAGGACACGGTCAGAATGTCGGCGACCGGAGCTTGAAGGCTGGCGGTACAAGAACGGCCTTTTCTGGCCTTTTTCGCCGAAAAAGGGCTGGCTGGGACAGACTGTCCGCCCGGTTGCCATCTTCTGCACGCATTCAACGCGCAAAGGAAAAGGTGTTTTTAAGAGAAACCCGAATGCCCAAACTGCCTGATATGTCCGCCGCCGCCGTCAAAAAGCGCCAAGTCCTGACCTTGGCCCGCAAAGCCGAAAAAGCCAAAGAACCGCCGCCGGTCCGTGTCGTCAAGATCCGGATGGCAAAACCGCGTTAACACCGATCACGGAATGAGGTGGCGAATCATGCTCCCAGGCCGTGCATTGCAGCTCTGCCGATAGACCGAAGCTGACGCCAAAGCACTCCGTTCTGGATGCTTAAGAGCGGTCTCCACCCTCTTTGGGTGATTCTACGTTGGCATTTTCTTGCTCGTGGCGGGCGTCTTGATTCGCTCATTTCTGCCGCGTCAACGATACCATCGCCCTGCGGCTGATTCTTAGAACGTTCTCCGAACACGATCGGGTATTCGCGTGGCGAATCAGCCCTGTATCTAGCGGCTTGCCTTTGAGAACAAACCATGTACTCTGGCACCTGTCGCGGTGGCGCGAAATTCATTGGGAATGGGCGCCAAGCCGTGGTCTATAAGGAGCGGAACCGATGAGTCAGGCACCGTTGCGCGTCGTGGGAAAAGAAGACAACACCGACAAAAAGCGGGCTCTCGAGGCCGCGCTTTCGCAGATCGACCGCGCCTTTGGCAAAGGCAGCGTGATGAAGCTGGGCCAGCGCGAGCCGGTGACCTCGGCCGACGTGGTGTCCACCGGATCGCTTGGACTCGATATCGCGCTCGGCATCGGCGGCTTGCCGCGCGGCCGGGTGATCGAGATTTACGGGCCGGAATCCTCGGGCAAGACCACACTGGCGCTGCATGCCGTGGCGGAAGTGCAGAAAAAGGGCGGCACGGCGGCCTATATCGACGCCGAACACGCGCTCGACCCGATTTATGCCCGCAAGCTGGGCGTCGATGTCGACGAGCTTTTGATCTCACAGCCTGATACCGGCGAACAGGGACTCGAAATCACCGATACGCTGGTGCGCTCCGGCGGCGTCGACATCGTAGTGATCGATTCGGTGGCGGCGCTGACGCCCAAGGCCGAACTCGAAGGCGAAATGGGCGATCAATTGCCCGGCTTGCAGGCCCGTCTGATGAGTCAGGCCTTACGCAAGCTGACCGGCTCGATCTCCAAGTCGAACACCATTGTCGTTTTCATCAACCAGATCCGGATGAAGATCGGCGTCATGTTCGGCAACCCCGAGACCACGACCGGCGGCAATGCGCTCAAATTCTATTCCTCGGTGCGACTCGATATCCGGCGCATCGGCGCCATCAAGGACCGCGACGAAGTGGTCGGCAACCAGACCCGCGTCAAAGTGGTCAAGAACAAGGTCGCCCCGCCGTTCAAGCAGGTCGAGTTCGACATCATGTATGGGCAGGGCATTTCCAAGACCGGCGAGCTTCTCGACCTCGGCGTCAAGGCCGGAATCGTGGAGAAGTCGGGCTCCTGGTTCTCCTATGACGGCACCCGCATCGGCCAGGGCCGCGAGGCGAGCAAGGCCTATCTGGCGGCCAACCAAGACGTAGCAGACACGATCGAGGCGGCAATCCGCCAAAATGCCGGGCTAATCGGCGAGGCTCTGACCCACGGCGGTGACGAGTCCGAGGCGGTGGAGAGTTAGGCCGCGAAAGTACCCTGTCAGTTCCCTTGTTGGCATGAGGGAGCGACTCCAGAAGGGGCGTATCGGGCAACCGGTGCGCCCCTTCCCATTTCTGGGGCCCCCGTCCGCCCCCCGCGACAAACTGGCAGGCCAGACAAGGGTTTGGGGGCGAAGGCTGGCCCGCCAAGCCGAAGCCCCTTTGCCGCGGCACCAAGTCGCCGTTGGGAGCGAAGGCTGGATGACAACAATTTTATGGCCCGCTAAAAGGTCCCTATGACGAGTCTTGCTGATCTCCGCTCCGCATACCTGGCGTTCTTCCGCGATCGCGGTCACGCCGTGGTCCCCTCCTCGCCGCTGGTGCCGCGCAACGATCCGACGCTGCTGTTCACCAACGCCGGCATGGTGCAATTCAAGAACGTGTTCACCGGGGCCGAGAAGCGACCGTACAACCGCGCCACCTCGGTGCAGAAGTGCGTCCGCGCCGGCGGCAAGCACAACGATCTCGACAACGTCGGCTATACCGCCCGCCACCACACCTTTTTCGAGATGCTGGGCAATTTCTCGTTCGGCGATTATTTCAAAGAAGAGGCGATTACCTACGCTTGGGATTTCGTCACCAAGACGATCGGCCTTCCCAAGGACAAGCTCTACATCACCGTCTATCCCAAGGACGAGGAAGCACGTTCCTTGTGGAAGAAGATTGCCGGCCTTCCCGACGACCGCATCATCGGCCATGAATCGAACCTATGGGCGATGGGTCCGGTCGGCCCGTGCGGCTATTGCTCGGAAATCTTCATCGACCAAGGCCCCTCGCTGTGGGGCGGCCCGCCCGGCTCGCCCGAGGAAGACGGCGACCGCTTCCTCGAATTCTGGAATCTCGTCTTCATGCAGTTCGAGCAGGTCGACGCGGACACCCGCCGCGATTTGCCCAAGCCCTCCATCGACACCGGCATGGGGCTGGAGCGCATCGCCGCCGTTCTGCAAGGCGTCACCAACAACTACGACACCGATCTATTCCGCCATCTGATCGCGGCCTCGGTGGAATTTTCGGGCGCCCGCGGCAATACCTCCGATATCGTCGCCAGCCATCGCGTCATTGCCGACCATTTGCGCGCCACTTCATTCCTGATCGCCGAAGGCGTGCTGCCGTCGAACGAAGGCCGCGGCTATGTGCTGCGCCGGATCATGCGCCGCGGCATGCGCCACGCCCATCTGATCGGTTCCAAAGAACCGCTGATGCACCGCCTGGTGCCAGCGCTGATCGCCGAAATGGGCGAGGCTTATCCCGAACTCGGCCGCAACCAGCCGCTGATCGTCGAGACCTTGAAGCTGGAAGAGACCCGTTTCCGCGAAACCCTGGTGCGCGGTCTCAAGCTGCTCGACGAAGCGACGACGACGCTCGGCAAGGGCGATACGCTCGACGGCGAAACCGCCTTCAAGCTTTACGACACCTTCGGTTTCCCGCTCGATCTGACCCAAGACGCGCTCAAGTCACGCGCCATCGGCGTCGATATTGCCGGCTTCACCGATGCCATGAACCGCCAACGCGCCGAAGCCCGCAAGGCCTGGGCCGGATCTGGCGAAGCCGCGACCGAAGGCCAATGGTTCGCCGTTCTCGACGAACTCGGCAAGACCGAGTTCCTCGGCTACGACACCGAAGAGGCCGAAGGCACCGTGCTGGCCATCTTCAAGGATGGCGCCCGCGTCGCTTCAGCCAAGGCCGGCGAGACCGTCCACATCCTGACCAATCAGACCCCGTTCTACGGCGAATCCGGCGGTCAGGTCGGCGATCACGGCGTGGTTTCTTCGCCCAAGGCCACAGGCACAGCAATCGACACCGAGAAAAAGCTCGGGGCGCTTATCGTCCATGTGGTGGAAGTGACCAAAGGCGAGATTGCGGTCGGCGATTCGCTCGATCTCAAGGTCGACGGCGAACGCCGCCGCGCCACCCGCGCCAATCATTCGGCGACTCATCTGCTGCAGGCCGCGCTGAAACGCGTCCTGGGCCCGCATGTGGCGCAAAAGGGTTCGCAAGTGTCGCCCGAACATTTGCGCTTCGACTTCAGCCATCCCAAGGCGGTCACGGCGGACGAATTGCAGCGCGTGGAAGTACTGGTCAATGCCGTCATCCGCCAGAACAGCGACGTTGCCACAAGGCTGATGCCGACCGAGCAAGCGATCGCCAGTGGCGCCATGGCCCTGTTCGGTGAGAAGTACGGCGACGAAGTGCGCGTGCTGACGATGGGCGTGGATGGCGACAAGCCCTATTCGGTGGAGCTGTGCGGCGGCACCCATGTGCACCGGCTCGGCGATATCGGCCTGTTCACGATCCTTACCGAAAGCGCGGTGGCTTCGGGCGTACGCCGCATCGAGGGGCTGACGTCCGAAGGCGCCCGGCAGTATCTGGTGCATCAGTCCGATCTGGCGCGGGAAGCCGCGGCAGCGCTCAAGACCAGCCCGGCCGAATTGCCGGCGCGCGTGGCGCAGCTGGCCGACGAACGCCGCCGCCTCGAACGCGAACTTTCCGACGCCAAGCGGGCGTTGGCGCTGGCCGGTCCGGCTAAGAGCGGCGGCGAAAGCGATGTGAAGGAAATAGGTGGCCTCAAGGTCGTGTTGCGCGTGGTCGAAGGCGTGTCGCCGAAGGACCTGAAGGGCCTGGCGGACGAGGCCAAGACCAAGATCGGGTCCGGCGTCGTCGCCTTTGTCGCGGTCAGCGACGGCAAGGCCTCGCTGGTGGTGGGCGTCACCGAGGATCTGACCAAAAAAATCAGTGCGGTCGATCTGGTGCGTGCAGGGGCAGAAGCCTTGGGCGGCAAGGGCGGCGGCGGCCGTCCCGACATGGCCCAGGCCGGCGGTCCCGACGGCACCAAGGCCGCTGCAGCCCTCAACGCCATCGAGGCAAAACTCACCGCCGGATGAGACGATGACGCGGGCGGCCGACAAATACAGAAAGTTCCGCCGCCGCGTTTATCTTGTGCTGGAAGGTGGCCCGGCGCACGGCGCACTCGGCACAATCGTCGAAGTATTTCTGATCGTCCTCATCATCGCCAATGTGGTGGCGTTCACGCTGGCGAGCGTGCCGTCGATCCGCCAGCCCTATTGGCTCGATCTCGAAGTTTTCGAGATTTTCTCGGTCGCGGTGTTCACGATCGAATACATTTTGCGGCTGTGGGTGGCGATCGAAGACCCGTTGATCCGCGAACAGGGGCGCTGGAAAGGCCGTCTCAAGGCTGCATTAAGGCCGACCCTGCTGATCGACTTTCTTGCCGTGGCGCCGGTCTATTTTACGGTGTTCTTTCCGTTCCTGGATTTTCGTTTCCTCAGAATGGTGCGCCTGTTGCGCTTGCTCAAGATTGCGCGCTATTCGCCCGCGCTATCGACGCTCGGCCGCGTCATCGCCGCGGAACGCCGGGCGCTGTTCGGCACCCTCCTCCTCATTGTCTGCGCCACCGTTTTCGCGGCGGCGGCGATGCATGCGGCGGAAGGCGCGGTGCAGCCCGACAAATTCGGCACCATTCCGTCGTCAATGTGGTGGGCCATCACCACCCTCACCACGGTCGGCTATGGCGACGAGGTGCCGATCACTTTCCTCGGCCGGTTGATCGCTGGCTGCGCCATGGTGATGGGCCTTGGCATTCTGGCGCTGCCGGTCGGCATCGTTGCCAACGGTTTCATGAACACCATTCACCAGCGCGATTTCATCGTCACCTTCGGCATGCTGGCGCGGGTGCCGCTGTTCAAGGACTTCGAAGCCAGCCTGCTCGGCGAGATCATGAACGTGCTGCGCAGCCAAAGCATCTCGCGTGGCGCCATCATTTCGGTCAAAGGCGCACCGGCACATGCGATGTATTTCATCGTCTCCGGCGAGGTCGAAGCCGAACTGGCGAACCAGCGCGTGCAATTTGGGCCTGGCGACTTCTTCGGCGAACTAGCCCTTTTGCATCAGACGCACCGGCGGGCGACCATCGTGGCGCTGACCAATTGCCGGCTGCTGGCGCTCTCCGCCGAGGACTTCACGACCTTGACGCGCAAACATCCGGTGTTGCGTCAGCACATCGAAGAAGCCGCCAAGGAGCATCTCGTCCGCACTGGACGCGGTGATATTTCCTCGGTCGAAATCACCGCCGCCGCCCAGCGCCGCTACGAATACCGCGAAGACGACTGAGGACCTGACGTTATTTGGCGAAATAGACGCAGATCTTGTTGCCGGTCGGGTCGCGCAAATAAGCACCGTAGAACTTGTCGCCCTCAGGCGGACGGAATCCAGGCTTGCCCTCATCGCTGCCGCCAGCGGCCATACCAGCGGCATAGGCAGCATCGACGTCTTCCTTTGAAGCGGCCTTGAAGGCGAGCATCGAGCCGTTGCCGAAGGTCGCCGGTTCTTTGTTGAACGGCGGGCAGAGGTAGCAGTAGTGGCTATCGACACCCTTGGGGCCGTAACCGATCCAACCGCCGTCGGCGAATTTGCGTTCGTCGCCGACACACCCCAGCACCGCATCATAGAACGCGCCCGACGCCGCAACATCGCGCGCGCCAATTGTCACATAACCAAGCATCTTCCTCTCCTTTGTTGCCGTGCCAGACGCTGGGATTACCCCTTTGGCCGGCCAGCGTTGCACTGGCGCAGCGCCCCGACGGCCACACCGAATCCGTCGATCACACCGTGGACCGTCCCCCATGGCAGATGCCAAGTGAGCGTTTTGGCGCCGAGAAGTTTCTGCTCCAGCGCCGGTTTGTCCTTGAGTGCAAACATCGCGATATTCTGGAACACGCCGCCGGACAACTCCACTGCCGGTCCATCGTCGACCTCGAGCGAGGCCTTGATCTCGCCACCCCAGCGCGCCCATTCGGGCCGCCCCGCGATCAGCACCAGCTTGTCTTCGTTCGACAGGATAAGTGTGGTGTTCACTTCGGAACTGTTGCGGCGCACCGAACAACGATTGGTCCCCGGAACGTGCTCGACCAGGAGCCAGCCAGGCGCCCCAGCGACCGGCTTGGGGACTTCACTCCACAATTCGGGCAGCTTGGGGATATGGGCGCAAACCGCCACCGCGTCCATCGCCTGATCGGCGTGGCGGACATCGAAACGGTAGGTTGTGCCAGCAATGACCACCTCGAGTTTGACGGCGTCCCGCAGCGGTAGCCCGATCGGCGGCGTTACGGCGATGCCGTAGATGTTATCGGACACCAGCGCGTCGACCGGCAAAGCTGGTGCCCCATCGAAGCTGACAGCGATCGTGCGCGACTGCTTTTCAAGCGGAAACGAAGGGTTCTGCAGCAGAACCAGATATTGCGGCCCCATCGCGGCGATGGTGATGATCGAACCATCGGCCTGCGGGCTGTCGGCTTCGCAGGTGTCGCCATTACGCCCGACCACCCAGCCTTCCGGATCAGCCGCCGCCGCGGCACCCACAAACAGCATGGCCGCCAGCACCATCCAACCGATTTTACACATCCCCGCCTCCGCCTGGACGGCTGTTATAGGGCATTTGGAAGCGGCTGGCGTGCGGCAGGAATACTGAATCAGCCCATCGCCGCTTTCAAATTCTCATCAACCTTGTCGAGGAAGCCTTCTGT
>WSSedL1CaDRAFT_10000245_pt1 | contig 37782 bp, 28 predicted proteins | sample WetSurSL1Cattail_FD_9464 | JGI IMG/M metagenome (IMG submission 9464)
CAAGCCGTTAATGGCAGCTTTTGTTTATCCGCTATGGGTATTTTTTGCTCGTACCCTCGACAGGCTGGGCAAAGGCATTAGAACCAGCGCCCGTGATGCACTTCTTTCTGATGAGACAACCCCTGAGAATAAAGGTAAAGTGTTTGGCTTTCATCGTGCTATGGACACAGTCGGAGCTGCCATAGGCCCTGTTATTGCGCTTATTTATCTTGCTGTATTTCCCCACCAATATAAATGGTTGTTTATCATTGCCTTCCTCCCGGGTATGGTGGCTATAATCTTAACAATGTTTGTTCGTGACAATGCAAAATCCCCAAACCCTTCCAGGGAAAAAGTCTCCTTTTTTAATTATCTTAAATACTGGAAAATAGCAGGTACCGATTATCGAAAACTGGTAATCGGATTACTGGCTTTTACACTTTTTAATAGCTCCGATGTTTTTTTACTATTGATACTTAAGGAGAAAGGCCTCTCGGATACCGGAATGATCGGATATTACATTTTCTATAATCTTTGTTATGCCTTGTTAAGCTATCCAATGGGCGCTATTGCCGATAAAGTTGGTTTGAAAAAGATTTTATTGGGTGGGTGGGTTATGTTTGCTTTGGTATACGGAACTATTCCTTTTACGGCACATTACATTGTGTTAGGAATTTTATTCTTAGTTTACGCCTTATATGCAAGTGCGACCGAGGGAATTTCCAAAGCGCTGATAACAAATCTTTCCAGGAAGAGCGACACCGCTACTGCAATTGGTTTCTTCTCAAGTTTTTCGAGTATATTTTCATTGATATCCAGCTCATTGGGCGGATTTATTTGGTTTAATTACTCATCCAAAGCAATGTTTTTATTTTCCGCAATGGGAGTGGTTTTGGTATCATTGTATTTCCTGTTTACTTTTTCGAAGAGATTGAATCGTAGTTGATTTGCTATGTAATTGCAAATTTTAACTATCGATCAAAAGTCCGGAGGACTGGCATATTTATAGTTAAATTATGATCTAAGCATGAGCAAGAGCCGGGAACGGTTGACAAAAAGGTAGTGCTTCGATAAGGCGCAATCTTATTCAGTATTCGATCTAAGGGCATTCGTGCGCCTAAAAAGGGCATTTAATTTGCTTTTCTATAAACATGCCATCCCTGTCGGGATTGTTTTGAATGTCTTATAGATCCTATCCTGGCGTCAATTACCTGCCAGGTTAAAATATCTCAACTTAATGAGTTCTATAAATATTGCACCACTTCAAGTGTGCTCAAAATCAAAAGTCCTGAGGACTGACATATTTATAGTTAATGTATGATCTAAGCATGAGCAAAAACCTGGAAGGGTGATATTTATGCATATGTTCCCCACCACCAGGCGGGTTAAAATAATCCAATTAATGTTTTTGTTTTCATTATTTTTTTACATATCCCTCCGCCATTTTCAAGGCATCGTAAACATTTAGCACTCCGCCTGTAACAGACAAGGAGCCAAATTCAACAACCATTTTCTTTTTTTCTTCTGTGTTGGGTAAATATACTTTTAAGGAAGGGTATTTACGGCTCGATTTCATTAGAATCTCCTTTATTTGAGAAGCAGTTAAGAAAGGATAAACAGATTTTAGCAAGGCTGCCGCTCCTGCAACCATAGGACCGGCAAAGCTTGTCCCATCGCTTACATTATAAGCGTTATTAGGCCAGGTTGAACAAATGTTAACACCGGGAGCAAACAAATCAACGTTTTTCTTACCATAATTAGAAAAAACGGCAGGAAGTTCTTTATTTAATTTTTGAGAGGAGGCACCAACCTGAAGCCAATTACTCATGATAACATTTCCGGCGCTATCGCGGAAATCCGGATAAAACTGAACGGTATCTATATTTTCAGCATCATTACCTGCTGCATGAATAATCAAAACACCTTTTGACTGGGCCAGTTTAAGAGCGTTGTCAACGAATTTCTTTTGAGGGGAAAAGTCCTTTCCGAAACTGCAATTGATTATTTGCGCACCATTATTTACAGCATAAATAATGGCATTGGCCACATCTTTATCGCGCTCATCACCATCAGGAACGGTTCTCACCGACATTATTTTCACGCTATCTGCAATGCCTTTTACACCAAGGTTGTTATTTCTAACAGCGGCAATAATGCCTGAAACAAATGTACCGTGGTCAGGATCTGATCCACTCACATCATTATTCCCATAAACCGTGTCATTCCAAACCTCCGGATTGTCACCTACAATTAATCTGGGATTAAACGAGGTACTATAATGATAGTTTACCCTGGTTGAGAGGTAATCGTAATATTTGTTGTAATCGTTTCGATTAAAACCTTTTTTGTAAATGCTTTTGAAAAAATCGCGAATTAAAGCTAATTGTGAATTGTCATCCGTTTTTAATCTTTTAATGTCTTTATAGGTGAAGTCCGATTTATGCAAAGCTTTGCATAATAAACTATCTGAAAACCTGTATGCAGTGTCAAAATTTAGAATTTCTGTGTATTTTTCCTTCAGTGTACCAAATTTTTCAAAATATTTGCTTCTCACTTTTTTATAGTCGTTAAAAGCAATCAAATCATTACCTGTAAGTTTAGAACTATCCATGTCTTTGAACTTCTCACTGTACTTTTTATAAAGTCTTGCAACTTCAGTGGTTTCCTCATTAATATTTTGGCCGTTAGCTCCACCAATAAAATTCCAACCATTAACATCATCTATATAACCATTGTGGTCATCGTCTATTCCATTGCCAGGGATCTCACCTTTATTCACCCAAATTCTTCCCTGCAAATCTTTATGATGAATGTCCACTCCTCCATCAATTACAGCTACGATCACCCTTGTCATTGGTCTACCTTTTAACAATTCTTCGTATGCACGATCTGTACTTACGCCTTGAATTTTATCTTCTTTGGGATCAAGGTTATGCCAGTTATAGTATTTGGAAGATGCCACGGAATCGCCAATATTTTTATGTCTTTGACCAAAAACATTTGATATTGTTATGTTGAGTGTTATAATAGCACTAAAGATAAAAAGGGACTTTGGATTCATGTGATTAGAATTTGTTATACACTTTAAAGATGGACGGGTAAAGATAGGTTTTTCGTATAAATATTCTCAACAACCACAAGAAAAATGAAAAAACAAAAAGCGAAGTTCATAATTTAACTATTTTATTAATAGTACATTGTGAACTCCGCTATCATTTATTTTTGAAAAAGTTTTATTGCAGAAAATTAAGCCACTGCAATTTGGCGGGCAGGTTTCACTTTAGCTTCTTCCTTTTTCGGAATGGTAATAAATAGAATACCTTCCTTGTGTGTGGCTTCAATTTTATCCGAATCCACTGTGTTTGGCAAGGTGAAACTACGTTTGAACGAGCTGTAACTAAATTCTTTGCGCATTACCTTTGCATCAGTTTCTTCATTTTTACTTTCCTTTTCAGATGAAATGGTCAGTACATTGTGATCCAGATTAACATTGAAATCTTTTTTCTCCAGGCCGGGAGCTGCAACTTCGATCCTATAATCTTCTTTTTCTTCAATAATGTTCACTGCCGGCGCATTAATGCCAACACGTTCATTCAGGAAATTGTTTAGATATTCGTTTCCGAAAAATTCATCAACTAAGATGGGCCATGTGTTTTTTAAAATTGGTAACATAATTTTGTTCCTCCTATTTTTAGTTAAACTTTAAGTTTCAAATTATGCTTAATAGTTTTCAACTAATGTACCAATCTAATAAAACAGACATATTGGCATAGTCTTGAAATTTTAATATGTCATCATGGCATAGTCTGACATAAAACATGAAAAATTTGCAGGATTGGGAGGTTATAAATCAAATCTATACGTTATTAATATCAGGTGAGTTTTTCGATAATTGATTCGTATGTTGAGAATAACGTTTTCATCTCTTGAAATGATACGAATTCGAAATCATCAAAATGGAATCCGGGAGATACCATGCAGCCAACAATACCGAAGGCTTCAGTACCAATAACCTCGGCTCCGAAAATAGCTCCGGCAGGTATGATAAGTTGAAGGAGTTCGTTTAACTGATAATTTGCACCTAAAACATATGTTGAATATTGATTATCAAACACATGAACTTTAATGGGGGAACCATGATGGAAGTACCATATCTCATCAGATTTCAAACGATGAAGTTTGGATACCTGCCCGGATTGGAGCATAAAATAAATACTGGATGCCAGATTGCGCTTTCCTGAATATGTTTGCAATAATTCCACATCGGAAATTAGATTTTCATTACGGTATATTTCTTTGTAATAACCGCCTTCGGGATGAGGTGTAAGGCCAAGGTATTCGATCCAGGATGATGGTGTGTTTGACATAGAGATTTGTTAAAAATATTAATTGATTTACGAACAAGGAATGTTGATTTTTGATATGCGAAGAAAATCTTCATCATTCAAAAATCGTTAATCCTTGTTCGTAAATCAATTTCAAATTATTTATGCCCCACCCATCATAAATTGTCCCATACCTGCGAAATTAGACTTGGGATTCACGCACATCACCGGAATTTTAGCGCTATTGGCAATGATCAATTGTTCCCGTGCCCCGAACATATAATCAACAAAAGTGATGTATTTAGTAGTCATAATGAGGATCAAATCAGCATTGATGCTTTTTGCAAATTCAACCGTTTCTTTGTTAAAGTCCTTGGACTTTTCAGGTGAATGAATCTCGTAATTCAAATTATTCTGAACCAGGAAACGAATGGCAAAATTTAGATTTGTATTTATTTTATGCTGAAGCGATTTATCTTTAACAGGATACTTATATAAATGAACTTTCGAGTTAAAGTATCTGCCCAGATAAATAGCGTAGTTAAGCTTCTGCTTGTTTTCCGATTTAAAATCGATGGGAAATACGATGTTCGAATACTTTTCGTGTGACTGAGGCTTATCCTGTACCACAATAAAAGGAGCACTTGAGCCGACGATTACCTTCAATGCCCAACTGCCAAAGAATTTCTGGGATCCTTTAATACCATGTGTACCCATAACTACCATGGAGGCATTGGTATCGGAGGCATACTTGGAAATGTTACTAAAGATAGTACCTTCAAGAATATTGATTAAAGGCTTTATCTGGAACCGGCGTTCGGTTTCTTCACAAACAAGCCTTAAATTATCCCGTCTCTTATCTATTTCTTTTTCAGAACTTTTTGGAGGCACAATATGTAATAACATAATGGGCTTTTCAATGGTTCTTGAAATTCGGATGGCATGCTCTAACGCACACTGTGAGATATTTGTGAAATCCCACGTAACGATAATTTGATCTTTTAGGTTTTCCATAGGTTGGGATTATAATAAAAGGCTAAAATAATGTTTTTGTTGAATTTAAAAAAATCTTTATTATTGTGTGTAATACAAAATGAGTTATTTCAAAATTTGTATTTTTGTGACTTAATTAAAAATCTATGGAGAATCTGGAAAGAAACATTATTAAAGATTTATTGAAATCTCCCCGCATTGATGAGGACGTATTAGTTAAAGGTTGGGTACGCACTAAAAGAGGAAATAAAAATGTAGCATTCATCGCGTTAAATGATGGTTCAATCATACATACCCTTCAGATAGTTGTTGATGTGGCAAAGTTTGACGAAGAATTGTTAAAAAAAATAACTACAGGAGCTTGTATAGCCGTTAAGGGAAAATTGGTAAATTCTTCCGGTCAGGGACAAAGCGTAGAAGTGGTGGCTGAAAAGATTTTAGTTTATGGTTCAGCAGATCCCGATACCTATCCATTACAGAAAAAGGGTCACAGTTTAGAATTTCTTAGAGAAATTGCCTATCTGCGTCCGCGAACCAATACATTTTCTGCTGTTCTGCGAATTCGCCATGCGTTATCCTTTGCAATCCATAAATATTTTAATGATAACGGGTTCTTCTACCTACATACACCAATCATAACAGGTTCGGATGCTGAGGGAGCAGGCGCAATGTTTCGAGTTACAACACTCGACATGGATAATCCACCTAAAAATGAGGACGGATCTATTAATTATACCGAGGATTTTTTTGGCAAATCTACGAACCTCACTGTATCAGGACAACTCGAAGGTGAGCTTGGGGCATTGGCTCTGGGTGCTATTTATACATTCGGGCCGACCTTCCGAGCCGAAAATTCAAATACTCCGCGTCATTTAGCCGAATTTTGGATGATTGAACCAGAGATGGCATTTTATGATATTAATGATGACATGGATCTTGCAGAAGATTTTCTTAAATATCTGATTACATACGCATTGGAAAATTGTGAGGACGATTTGGAATTTTTATGCAAAATGTATGATGCTGAACTTATTGATCGTTTGAAGTTTGTATCTGAAAATATGTTTAAGCGGTTGACTTATACAGAAGCGGTTGACATTCTGATTAAGGCGAACCAACCTTTTGAATTTCCTGTTAGTTGGGGAATTGACCTCCAGGCAGAACATGAAAGGTATCTTGTAGAAAAGCATTTTAAAAAACCTGTAATTCTTACCGGCTATCCGAAAGACATCAAAGCCTTCTATATGAAAATGAATGAAGATGGTAAGACGGTTAGGGCAATGGATGTGTTGTTCCCGAAAATTGGAGAGATTATTGGTGGATCGCAACGTGAAGAAGATTTTGAAAAGCTTTCAAATCGTATCGAGGAAATGAAACTTCCTGTTAAAGATTTATGGTGGTATATGGATACACGTAAGTTTGGAACAGCGCCTCATAGTGGTTTCGGCTTAGGATTCGAACGTTTGGTCTTGTTTGTAACAGGTATGACCAACATTCGTGATGTTATTCCATTTCCCCGTACTCCAAAAAACGCAGAATTTTAATTAATGTATGAAAAAGTCAGGATAAAAGGTTTAGGTATATTGTTACGTCTCCTGAATCCCAGGTCCTGACTTTCCAAAGTTTTTCACTATCTTTGACGAGAGAATTATCTTGTTAAGAAAGGTTCTATGTTAAAACAGAGACTTCAGCAAAAACTACTACAAAAGCTTTCTCCTCAGCAGATTCAAATGATCAAGCTGTTGGAGATACCTTCTATGCTACTGGAGCAACGTATAAAAAAAGAACTTGAGGAAAATCCTGCACTTGATGAAGGCACAGATGTAACTGCTGATGAGCCGTATGAAGAAAAAACTGACGCAGATGAGAATGATTTTTCCATTGATGAATATGTGAACACTGATGACATTCCTTCATACAAACTTAATGTTAAGAATTATAATAAGATAGAATTAAAACCCGATATCCCATTTTCAGTAGGTTCTACATTTCAGGATTATCTTGAAAGTCAGCTCGGCATGCGCAACCTGACCGAAAGGGAAATCATGCTCACTGAATATCTGATTGGTAATCTGGATGATGATGGATATCTTCGACGTAGGCTGGAAGCCGTTGTAGACGATCTTGACTTTACCCAGAATATTAAAACCACTGAAGAGGAATTGCTTGGGATATTGAAAATTATTCAGGATTTTGATCCTGTTGGTGTTGGAGCTCGGGATTTGCAGGAGTGTTTACTTTTGCAAATAATGGCTAAAGACCAGAATGTTCCCGCAGTTGCAAAGGCGCAAAAAATCCTGAAAAATCATTTTGAAGAATTTACCAAGAAGCACTACGACAAAATAAAAGGCAAACTTAATCTCAGCGATGAAGATATAAAGGAGGCGGTGGACGAAATATTGAAACTAAATCCCAAACCGGGTGGCTCCTATGCCGATCCTCACAGCCAGGTAGCTGAACATATCATTCCCGATTTTATCCTCGAAAATCGTGATGGTCAACTGCAATTGAATTTGAATTCCCGCAACGTACCTGAACTTCGGCTGAACCGAACCTACAGTGAAATGCTGGAATCATACAATGCCGGGAAAAAGAATTCGAATAAACAGCAAAAGGAGGCCGTTAACTTTGTTAAACAGAAAATCGATTCTGCAAAATGGTTTATTGATGCTATCAGACAACGTCAAAATACGTTATTGATAACCATGGAAGCAATTATTGAATTTCAAAAACGATATTTTCAGGAAGGTGATGATACCCTTTTACGGCCAATGATTTTGAAAGATATCGCCGATATAACAGGCCTTGATATTTCAACAATTTCAAGAGTTGCCAACAGCAAATATATTCAAACCAATTTCGGTATTTATTCCCTAAAATATTTTTTCTCGGAAGGCCTGCAAACAGATTCCGGTGAAGAAGTGTCAACACGCGAAATCAAAAAGATATTGGAAGAATGTATTGAAGGCGAAGCAAAACTCAAGCCTTTGACCGATGATGAATTATCAGTTATTTTACAAAAGAAGGGGTATCAGATTGCACGGCGGACAGTTGCTAAGTACCGCGAACAACTAAATATACCGGTTGCCAGGTTGCGAAAAGAATTATAATCCACTAAGGTTTTTTTCTATGAATCAGGTTTTTTTTAAACGGATTCCTCAGCTTTTATCTATTGTATGTCATCCATTGCTTATGCCAACCATTGGGATATACATCGTATTAAATTCAGGAACTCAATTCTCACTTTTGACAGATGACGCAAAGCATTATTTATTACTTGTTACAGCTTTGTTTACATTTGGCATACCCATGGCTTTTTTGCCCATTTTTTATTATCAAAAGCTTACCAGCTCTATAGAAATGAGTGAAAAGCGCGAACGTATTGCACCTCTTTTGACCACTTCAATACTTTATTATTTGCTATTTTACTTGATGCACCATATGGGTGTTCCGGTTTTCATTCAAGCTTTTCAGCTGGCTTCTGCAATAGCAGTATTTGTAACATTACTCATCACCTATAAATGGAAAATCAGCGCACATTTGGTTGGCATAGGTGGTATCATTGGTTTAATTATGGTTTTGTCAATATTCTATCATGTCAACATGTTGTTTTTCTTAATAATCGCTTTGCTTTTTGCAGGATTTGTGGCTTTTGCCCGTCTCAGTTTGAATGCCCATACACCCGGGCAGGTGTATTTGGGTTTGGCCATAGGCTTGTTAATTATGATTGGAACGTTATTGATTTTTTAAGTTAAAACAATTATGCCTTGCTTTCCGGTGCTACCATAACGCCTACCAAACTACGACAGGATTCGCTTCGCTTCTCATCCAACAGATTTTGCCAAATTAATCGAATTCTGAAATCAAATAGCTACCTTAGTGTCTTTGAAACCATAAGACTTTTTTACAAGCTTGAAAAATCGATTACTCATATTATCTAGAATTTTCACTGTTTTATTGATTTGTTTGCTATTCGCGACTTCTGTTGGCGGTCAATCCATATTCCTTCACCATTCTGAGCTTCAGTTTATTTTTGAAGATTCTTTGTTACACCAATCTTCTTATCACAGTGTTTTTAATCCCTTGCAGATTTCCCGCAAGCAGTTCGATAGTTATTTTGACTTAAATCTTCCATCGAAATCTGACTCCTTAACCAAAAAACCAGCACAAAAGCATTTGTGTGTTACTCCGGTTATTGACGCTTCAGGTAATTTTCGAAAATCCGATCATAGGCTTATATATCAATTGGGGCAGGGTATATATGTCAGTGGTGAGTTAAATAAAACACTTGGATTTGAGATTTCAGGGGAGATTTTTGAACAATCATTCCCTGCATCTTCTGATTTTGCCGTGGATAGCTTAAAGCTGATACCCCGATATAACAGGTTGCTTATTGGAAACCACCAAAGTGCGGTTAATCTTTCACTAAATGGGATTGCATACTGGAAACCCATACCTTTTGTAACTTTAACCATTGGAAACGACAAACAGTTTTGGGGAGATGGGTACCGTTCGCTTTTCCTTTCCGAGAATACAGCTTCATACCCTTTTATACAGGCGAAAATGGAGGTTTGGAAAATTGCATACCAGCATCAGGTAATGTTTTTAAAAGATGTAATACCAGGTACCGGCAGTCAGCGCTTTAATAAATATGCGAGTATGCATGTGTTAAGCTGCAACGCCTCGTCGTGGTTGAATTTCTATATTTTTGAAGGAGTCGTTTGGCAAGAGAGAGATTCCGTTCGCCATCGTGGTTTTGATGTTCAATACTTGAATCCGGCAATATTTTTTCGTTCTGTTGAATACAATATGGGATCGCCAGACAATATGCTGATGGGTTTGGGTGGTAAAATAAAATTATGGAATCATGTTCATTTTTACGGACAGTATTTATTGGACGAGTTTAATCTAAAGGCTATTGTGAAAAATTGGGGATGGTGGGGCAATAAACATGGTTTCCAGGCGGGAATTAAAATTTATGGGGCTTCTCATAAGTACCCAAAGCTACTGAGGATTGAGTACAATTTGGTACGTCCATATACCTATTCGCATACCTATTCGCCTGAAAATTATGGTTATTTGTATGAACCCCTGGCACATCCGTTTGGCGCTAATTTTGAAGAATTTTTGGCAATATATCATGCAGCGCTAACAAATCGATGGATGATTCATTTGAGCTTGTCGGCTGTTTTTTATGGTGTTGACCCTTCCGGAATGAACTATGGAGGTGATATTTATAAGAATAACAACACTTTTATATCAAGCTATGGTAATCATATAGGGCAAGGTATTTCAACATACGATTATTCCCAAACGTTAGCATTATCCCGCATACTTATACCTTCATGGCGCTTGAAAGGTGGCATTAACATCACAAATACTTTTCGCATAACCGAAGGAAAAACAATGTATATCCCATCCGTGCAGTTAGGTATTAATACTTTGTTGTATGAGTAAGTTGGCAGAAGACACTAGACAGAAAGACATAAGACATGAGACAATTAGCATGTTGCGAGGTCTTGGTTCTTTGCTCTTGATTCTAAAATCCTGGACATATTTTCTACTTTCTACCTTCTACTTTCTACTTCATACTTCTTCCGCTTACTCTCAGCTTCTTACACCCTTATCCAACGAAGTAAACCGGCGGGTTGAACAGATCATGAATCAGGCTGAAAATATGCAGTTTACCGTTTTAAAGCCTTACTATGATTCACAGTTATCCGGACGAGCCCGACAGGATTCTCTCGATATATTTCAGTCAACAACATTGCCTCACAAAACATGGTTAGCGCGTAAGTTGTTCCATGAATCATTATTACAAGTCGATAGTAACCAATATTACTTGTTCGCCGATCCCATGTTTGATTTTGGTTTAGGAAAAGATAATTCCGGGAGACGCACCTGGGTGAACACAAGGGGATTCAGGCTTGGAGGCAGATTAGGTAAATACTTTGGTTTTGGGTCGGATTTTTACGAAAATCAGGCGGTGTTTAATTCGGCTCTTGATTCCAAAATTCGTTTAGCAAAAGTTGTTCCAGGGCAAGGAAGGGGCAGAGTTAGCGGGAATACCTGGGATTATTCTCACTCATCGGGTTATTTGTCATTTACACCCATCAATAAAGTAAATGTACAGGTGGGTCACGGTAAAAGCTTTACTGGCGACGGTTACCGGTCGTTGCTATTGTCCGATGGAGCATTCAATTATCCTTATTTCAGAATTTCCTGGCAGTCAAAAACTTTCATGTACTCATGGATGATGGCTTCCATTCAGGACCTAAACATTTCAAATGGTAATGATAAGTTTCCTTTTGGGAGAAGGACGATATCAGAACACCTGGTATCTGCCAATTTACTAAAAAGATTACAGCTTTCCCTGATCAAATGCGAGATATACGATAACCCAGATACCGTTGGACATATGAAAACGGACCTGGGTATGTTTAATCCTGTTATCATGCCGTCAGTTACTTCGGTTAAAAGCCATTCTCTATGGGGAGTTAATATGAAACTAAAAGTAACGGATCAATTTTGGTTGTTTAATCAAATATTGTTCGATAATTTATTTGGAAGCGGACAAAATCATAGGGCTATTCAGGTTGGGTTAAAATATTTTGATATTCTTGGAATCAAAGGCCTCTATGGTCAAGCAGAGTATAACCGAATTGGCCGATACATCTATATGTCCGATGAAAAAATAATGGATTGGTTACACTACAAGGAACCCCTTGCTCATCCTTACGGAAATGACTTTCAGGAATTGGTTATGTTGGTCTCATACTCCTGGCATCGCTGGCAGTTAGCCAGCTACACCAATTATGCCGGTCAGCTAAACAATATTGAAGATGAAAATACCTATAAAGCAAATGGGTTCCCGTATTTTTCCAATGGGAGGAAATTATATTCGCAAAATCTTCAGATTAGCTGGTACATAAACCCAAAAAGCTTTGCCAATGTTGCACTTGGTTATACGTACCACAAGGAAGCTTTGCCTGGGTCATCGTCCGGAATGAATTATGTTTATGTGGCTTTTCGAACATCGCTGATGAATTTGAGTACAGAGTAGAAAGTACATACTATTGTCGCTCTGCGACTAAACCCATTTTTCAAGAATGTTGGTATATAAAGGATTATGAGACTGTGTGAAAAGAATCCCGGATTGTAATTATAAATTTGTACTAACTTTAAACCTAAAACTTTGAACCATCCCTTTCTGCTTCCCGAAACACGCTTTATGTGCGAACTTATTTCGCAAAATAAAATCTTTGCATCTTCGAAAGGCAAAGATTTTCCTAAGCTGGAAGCTTTGGATCCCGATAAGCTACTCAACGTTCTTAGGTGGCACCGGTTATTCCCATCTTTTTATCAGCAATGGCAAGGTTTATCTAAAAATGAGGATCCACGCTGGCAGCAGTTTGATCAGGGACTGAAAAATATGGTTGAAAACAACCGCTTACAGATGATGCAAAAAACTGTAAGGTTGGTACAAATAACCAAATCATTTGAGAATGCAGGTATACCGCTGATAGCTCTCAAAGGTCCAGCTCTGGCTTATCAGTTATTCGGTGATATTGGTATGAGAAGTTCGTGGGATTTGGATATACTCGTGCAGCCTGAGTTTCTTGCTAAAGCTGTTGAAGTATTAAAGGGACTAAATTACCATAACATGTTTTTGCAAAATGCCTTAACTGCAAATCAATGGAAATACAGCATAAGCCATTTTCATCATTTTACATTTTTTAATGATAACAATTGTGTAGAGCTTCACTGGCGGTTAATGCATCTGGAACATTTGTCGGACCTGACCAATGAAGACTTGTGGTTACAGCCCCAACAGATTGAACTGGCAGGTGCAGCAATTAATGCCTTAAATGATCAGTGCGAATTGGCTCACCTTGCAGCGCACGGTGCCTCGCATTCTTTTTTCCGCCTGGGCTGGCTATATGACTTATCGGTATTTCGAAACTCGCACAAAAATGAATTCGATTCATTATATCATCACCTGGAATCCAAAGGATGTGCTCCTTTACTCCAAACAGTTTATGCCTGTTCAGACAATACTTTTGGCGAAAATGGTATGCCCAAAGACAAGGTACATCGGGGATTTGTAAATCATTTTGTAAAGACAATCAAAAATCCGGAGTCCCGACCCTTTAAAGCATTAATTTTGGGAGAATATATAGGAAAAATAATGCTGGTTAGAGGTTGGCGCAAAAAGACGAAAATATTACAAATCATTTCCACCAGCCCCAAAGACTGGAACATGCTTAAATTACAGGACAATCTGTTTTTTTTATATTTTGTGCTAAGACCATTTTTGGTATTGAGGAGAATGAAGTTTTAAAGACAACTTCCCAAACCAATTTCGTTTATCTAACTTTAAGTACTCGAAGTACTTCAAACTCCAGGCACTTTTTCATACAAACTGCCCCAGCTTCGACACGTTTTTCATAAATAGTGTATATATACCTCCTGCTTTATTTTTTCGCAGAGCTTGCCAATCCTCATAACTTTTCTGCCAAATATTTTTTAAACTTTTGTTAGAGGCACCTCCTAATTTCATACGTGATATCACTTCTGGCAGGTATTCGCAACTTAATCGGCCAGAACCGAGGGTTCGCAGCATCCAATCGTAATCAGCAGCAATTTTATAATGTGGGTCGAACAATCCGAACTCATCGTACACCTTTTTTTTCACAAAAAGAGTTGGATGAGCAGGCATCCAGCCGCGACTAAAATTTTCAACACGAAAAGGAGCGCTTTTCCAGTTGCGGATTATTTTTGATGGTTCGTTCTTGGCTACATAAAGCAGATCGCCATAAACAGCATCACAATTGGTTTTTTGAAATATTTTGGCAATGTTTTCAATGGAGTTGATACTTTCAAAAATATCATCAGAGTGAAGGATACCAACAACATCTCCAGTGGCTAATGAAATACCTTTATTCAGGGCATCGTAAATACCTTTGTCCGGCTCGCTTAATAATTTTGAAATGCGACTACCAAAGGATTGAATAACTTCGCGGGTACCATCTGTTGACGCGCCATCAATAATGATGTATTCAATATCGGGGTAGGTTTGCGACAGAACGGAATTTACAGCATGGCTGATTTCATTTACATTATTATATACCGCTGTAATGATTGAGAATTTCATATTTCAAAAATAGTGTATTTTTTCTTTTCAAACATAGGTTAAACCGATTGAAAAAAGAGGTCCTCACTTTGCCATTGAAGGGGTATTCCATCGATAGTTCGAATCAACTCCTCCACATCCATGGAGGTAACCAATTTCATGCGTGTTTCTTTAAAATGTGGTAAATTTTTGAAGTAATTGGAAAGATGCCGGCGCATTTCAAGAATCCCGACCGGTATCCCTTTAACCTCAACTGATTTTAACAAATGAGCCTTAGCCAGGTCTGCTTTTTCACGGATGGTAAGTGCAGGTAATAATTGGCCCGTAGTAAGATAATGCCTGATCTCTTTGAAAATCCAGGGACGTCCGTATGTAGCACGACCGATCATAATTCCATCAACCCCATACCTGTCGAACATGTCCCTGGCAATTTCGGGGCCTATAATGTCGCCATTACCAATGATCGGGATCTTCATCCTTGGATTGTTTTTTACCTCACCAATCAGCGTCCAGTCGGCAGTACCTTTGTACATTTGTGGACGAGTGCGTCCATGTATGGTGAGCGCCTTTATACCGACATCCTGTAGTCGTTCAGCTATATCCACAATAAATTTGGAATCATCGTCATATCCAAGTCTTGTTTTAACAGTAACGGGCAGCTTAACTGCTTTAACAATTGCCTCTGTCATTTCTACCATCAGCGGAATGTTTTTCATCATGCCCGATCCGGCGCCTCTGTTAGCAATCTTTCGCACGGGACATCCAAAATTAATATCGATCAGGTCGGGATTTGCAGTCTCAGCTATACAAGCTGCTTCAACCATAGGTTCAATCAAATGGCCATAAAGCTGAATACCAATTGGTCGTTCATAATCGAATATATCAAGCTTTTTGAGGCTTTTCCTTGCATCGCGTATCAGTCCATCACTCGAAATAAATTCGGTGTACATCATGTCGGCCCCAAACTGCTTGCATATATAGCGAAACGATGGATCCGTAACATCCTCCATTGGCGCCAGAAATAATGGTTGTTCTCCTAAGTCTATGTTGCCTATTTTCATTCCTCGTCCTGGTTCTAAACTCCTGCCAGTGGGCGGGCAAGTTTTATTCTTGATTCTTATTACTTATGACTACTTTTGTCAAAAATACTCATTTTTCGTCTCATGGAGCGTTCGGCATTTAATGACAATTATCCTATTGCACAATTTGGACTGACCATCATTGTCGCTTTTTGCGTAGCCATTATATTAACAATGATCTCAATGGCTATGGCACTTCCAATTTTCGGCCTAACCATGAAAGACATGTCATCCCCCGAAATTTTGAATCTGCCTCAAAATATTAATGCGATGAAATATTTACAAATATTTCAATCCATAGGATTATTTGTAGTGCCCGCTTTTCTGTTAGGCAAATTTTTTTCGGGGAATAGCATTCATTATTTAAAGCTAGATAATTTCCCTCAGGTAAATCGTTGGCTTTTGGCTTGCTTATTAATGCTTACGGCAATTCCGGCAATTGATTTTTTAGCTGAATTAAATTCCAGAATCCGATTACCTGAATTTTTGTCGGGACTTCAAAGTTATATTGAAAGCACATCAAAAGCTTATCAGCAAGCTTCAGATGCATTTATGAGGGTTACCAGTTTAAAAGGATTAGCTGTTAATCTGCTGATCATTGCTGTAATACCAGCTTTTGGAGAAGAATTACTTTTCAGGGGTATTTTACAACGTATTTTTATCAACTGGACACGCAATATTCATTGGGGAATCATTATTTCAGCTTTTCTTTTCAGTGCATTTCATATGGAATTTTATGCCTTTTTCCCAAGATGGTTGCTGGGTATTATGTTCGGATATATGTTAATATGGACAGGCAGTATCTGGACGCCTATATTTGCTCATTTTCTTAATAATTCAATAGCCGTAATCTTATATTATCTGGTACATGTAAAGGTATTAAACGAAACCGCAACCGAATTTGGAACCAAACCGGAATTCTACCTTCACACAATTATTTTAACAATTATCTCAGGATTTTGCGTTTATCTATTGTATCGAAAACGAGTTAACGTCAATAGTTAAACGTTGCTTTCTTCAAGAGCATTTTCAAACAAGGAAATCCCCCGAAGCTCGTTCTTGCGAAAAACATAAACTAGCCCATAATCTTTAGTTTTTTCGCGTCGAAGTTCGTCCGGAAGTTCTCGAAACGTTTCTTCTACTTCATCCCACACTTTTGCTATCAACTCATCAGCGTTTTCTCTTAATCGGGCAAGTTCCTGAAGTGTGCGGTTATTATTTTTCTGAAGTGTTTTCTGAAAATTATAGGTGTCTTTAAAATCTTCGAAGCGAACTTTAACAACAGCTATTGTAGGATTAGTAACAGGAGCCATGCCTTTTCGTGTCCGATCAGCCTCACCTTTAATAATAGCTTCTCCCCATTTGATCACATCTGCCTCCGTATTGAGAAGAGGTACTTTGTTGTCATATTCATCCAACCCGTAAAATGAGCGAATTGCAGGAGGCATATCTCCACGCTGAATTGCCATATTGATGACCTGAATAAAATGCGAAATATATAGTTTTGCCTTTTTCAAAGCATTAACATAATCCTTGCTTTTGCTTACCTGGTTGGTAAAGGCACTTTTATGTACCAATAATGCATGTTCAAACAAAGATAAAAAAGATTGAACCTTAGTAAATGTTGGTTGGCTGTATGCAAGATTAAAAGGAGGAAGCTCCTGCCCTTTTACATATGCAATCTTAAGTGCTCTGAGCCTGGCGACATCAGTGTTTGGTAAGCGTCGGTATGGCATTGTTAATAATTTTAAGTTAGTTGTTAATAAATCGTTCTTGATATGCGAAGGTAATGAATATTTTAATAAAGTCAATACTATTCGTAATTTATTTTAAATATTACGGATTGACATATAATAGGTTGCGAATTAGATAAAATAAATTTATGTGAATAGCAGAAACCCGCTATTTCACTAAGGAAGTAGAAACTGATAAAAACAACTTTAGTCTTTTGTTGAATCTTTTAAAATTGAATTAAACGATAATGAATTAGTTAAAAAGCAAAGCGGTAATTAATTAAGCGAAAGCGTTCGGACAAGGTTCTACCTCGTCTGATAATATCTTTGAAGGCTGCAGCCTTCAAAGATATTATCGACTAAAGTAGAACCTCAGCAGAACTGAGACTCGAACGCAGTTTACAACTTAATGTTGCAGCAAAGCAAGCGCTTCACCGAACGGGCATCCTCCTATTGTTCGGAGAATGTTTGACGAAGCATTCGAGGCTGTCTAAAATCAATTCTTATATGGTTCTTTGGGTAAAGCAAAAGTAAAACAACTGCCCTCCCCGGGATTACTTTCAACCCATATTTTGCCATTATTACGTTCAACCATTTCCTTACATAACACCAAACCAAGACCAGTACCAGTTTCACCTTCAGTTCCCAGTGTGGAAGCCTGCTTATCGATACGAAATAACTTCTCCATGTTTTCCTTCGCAATTCCAATACCAGTATCATCAACAGTGATATAAACCTCATGACTATTGATTTTCGAATTTATTTTAACGGAACCGTTTGAAGGAGTAAATTTTATGGCATTTGTGACCAAATTTCTTAAAATAGTATGTAGCATGTTGGGGTCAGCGAATACTTGTGTTTCAGAATCTATATTAACTTCTAACTGTATTTTTTTACGGGCCGCATTAGCCAATAATAAATTAATAACTGCATTAGTTTCGGTAGACACGTGCAATGTTGTCGGTTTAAATTCATAGTGATTGGATTGAAGGTTAGCCCATAACAATAGTTCATCCAGCAAACCGAAAAGACCTTTGGCGGTTGTTCTTATAATTGAAAGATATTGAGGCAAATCTTCATTTGAAATAGTGTTCAGGTTGGTTTCCAGATACTCTGAAAAATTGAATAGTGCAGATACAGGGTTGCGCAAATCATGCGCAATGATTGAAAAAAACTTATCCTTGGTTGCATTCAGTGCTTTAAGTTGTTGTTTATGGTCTTCAAGCTCTTTTATTAAACGACGGCTTTCGGCCAGATCACGATGTCGAGCAAGAGCGATGTAAACTGCGCGTTCAATTTCTTCAGCTTTAGGTGGCTTGGTTAGGTAGGCTGCGATACCAAACTCCCCGGCCTTTTCAATTAAATCATGCGACTCATGAGCCGTAAGAATAATAATAGCTGCCGAACAACCATTAACAATCTGTTTAGCCGCCTCTAAACCATCCAACTTTGGCATAATAATGTCCATCATAACAACATCCGGTTTCAGTTTTAAAGCAATTTCCACTGCTTTAACTCCATTGGAAGCGACCCCAATAATCTGGTATCCGAGTTTCTTTATAATGCGGGAAATCTCCTCGGCTATTAAGAAATCGTCTTCCGCAATTAATACTTTGATTTTAGTTAGTGCTTTATCCATAATAACTTATTTATACGTAATTCATTTAAGTTTATCGGAGAGTTCGGCTAAGGTTCTACCTTAGTCGACCATATCTTTGAAAGCTGGAGCCTTCATTCATATTACCAGACGAGGTTGAACCCCGTCCGAACACAGAGGTCTCTTTAAGTTAGGTACTTTCCATGTAATTTTCTATTAGCTTATTTCATTTGCAAATAAAATTTCTGTTACTGCTCCATCTTCATTTCTAAGTAAAATATCGCCATCCAGACTTTGAGTTACAATGCCCCTGATCAATTCAAATCCAATATTTACATTTCCAAAATCGCCATGAATCATTGATTCGGGATACCCAGGACCATTATCCCTAAAAACCAAATGAATTTTACCTTCAATTTCCTGAACCTTTACTTCTATGACACCATTACTATTGTTTAGTCCATATTTTACAGAATTGGTAGCCAGTTCGTTAATCACTAATGTTAAATGATGTGCCTGATTACTATTAATTTTTAAAGGAGATTGATCTACAGTCAGTAATGCTTTCTGATGCGACGGCAAGCCTATAATAATCGCCTGAATAATTTGTTCGCAGAGTTGACTTACCTCCAAAGGTTCCCAGTTACGAGCTGATAGCATGCTATGCACTGTTGCCAGGCTACGTATCCGGCTTATCAGATCTCTAAGAACATGTAAATAACCAACGTCACCTGAGTTGGAAATCCTGTTCTCTTCCATATGAAGCATGCCAATGAGCGCAGAAAGGTTGTTTTTAACACGATGATTCACTTCCCTAAGCAATACGGTAAGCGTTTCCGTATATTTCCGTAATTGCCCCTCAGCCTGCTTTTGCTCTGTAATATCTACAATTTGTGAAACAATATGCAGCGGTTCTCCTTTTGCTGTCCGAATAAGGCTATTACTTTCGTTCACCCAAAATTCCAAATTTTGCTGATGAATTAACCTTTTTTCAACCTGGTAGTATGAGATATCTCCTTTTATCAGTTTTTTCATCTTCCGCATCTCTGACAAATAATCATCTCTATGAGTAATCCTTCTCAAATTTAACTCAAGCAAATCTGTCATCGAATACCCAATCATATCACAAAGTGCCTGGTTTACCCTTTGAAATTTTCCATCCAAAGATATTAGTGCCATACCATGAATGGAAGTCTCAAAAGCTTTCCGAAATTGCTCCTCACTTTGTCTTAAAGCGCCAAGTGTCATTTGTAACTCATCTGTACGTTCCAGAAATCTCTCTTCAAGTTTTTCATGGAGTTTTTTAATTCTGTCACCTGCTTCATTTCGTGTTAGTATTACACCGGCTGTACTGTATGAGAACACAACCAAAAACAAAATAAAAACCTGGGCTGAATTCACCGTCCATTGAAATGTTTCCTTATCGACGAAAACTCCTCTACCGGTATAAAATAAAATTAGCAGACTTACAATAAATAATAATAAACTTAAAACACGGGGGTGAAACCTTATAGCAGCCCAAGAAATAAAAGGTAAAACCAAATAAAAAAAGTTAATGGAGTTATGTATATCATGAAGCTTATTGTAAAACATAAAATGGATTACCAAACAGGTAGAAAGTAACATTAATAAAAGCTCAGGTAATGATTTTCGGACCTCAGCACTAATTGTAAACGAATTAACTGATTTCCACTCCACCATAACCGGAGTCATAATTATAATGCCTGTAAGATTTGAAAAAGTCCATGTTCCCCATAATGTGCTGTATGTTCCAATAAAAAAATATTCATGCACAAAGTGCACCAGAATACCTCCAATCAATGATCCTATACTTGCCGATAGTAAAATAAACAATATACTTCGGTTGCGAATACTAACCAATTCCTCTCTATATATAAACCTGAAGATGACTGCTGAAATAATTGATACAAATGATTCTGAAAACGATGAAAACAAACCATAAACGGGCATAGGGTCAATATTCAAAATATAGGTTAACCCAAATTGTAATAAAAAAATTAATGACCATTGCTTGTATGGTGAAAAAAGGTAAACCATGAAAGCAAGTCCTGTGGTAAGCTTGATTAAGCCTAAATGATAACTCAGACTCAAAAAATGGCAAATGAAAAATAAACTAATGAAAAAAAGTATTTTGATCAACCGACTTTGCCTGATTCCCAAATTTTTAATTTCCACTAATTGCATAAATTTTTATGTGCTGGTTGGCTCACTTTTATAATATTTACATAAATTTATAAAGAAATAGGATTAATTGTTCCATGATACTAACAAATATTATAACAGATTTCATAAATTTATTCTTCCCCAGGATTTGCGCGGCTTGCGACGATACTCTTTTGCGAAACGAACATTTTATTTGTACAAAATGCCGCTATGAATTACCCAGAACAAATTATCATAATGATACTGAAAACGAAGTGGTTCAAATGTTTTGGGGACGTGTTTTAATAAATCATGCAACAGCCTACCTTCATTTTCAAAAAGGAGGAAACGTGCAAAAATTGCTTCACAAACTCAAATATAAGGGACAAAAGGAAATTGGATATGAGTTGGGAAAAATGATAGGCCTTGATTTATTAAATTCACCCTTTACCGATACGGAAGTTATTATTCCAGTGCCTCTTCACAAAAGTAAATTACGTATTCGCGGATATAACCAAAGTGAACTAATTGCAGACGGAATTGCCGCGGTTACTGGCAAACCTGTTAACTTTGAAACGCTTTACAAAAACAAAGCTAACCCTACGCAGACTCGCAGACATCGTTATGACCGTTGGCTTAATGCCGAAGGCTTATTTGCACTAAAGGACCCTCAAAGCATTGCAAACAAGCATATTTTATTAGTAGATGATGTGGTAACAACAGGTGCTACTCTTGAAGCTTGTGCGGCGGTTTTACTTCAGGCTGAAAACATTAAAATTAGTATTGTAACCATTGCCAAAGCATGATGGCGCTTCTTAATGCACATAACTTTTCAAAAACTAAAGTCCAAAGAACTATTCAAAAACCCTTCTATTTCAAAAAAACTAATATCTTCGTGACTCTAACGTAATTGATATGCACTTTTTTATTACAGTTAAACAAGTTGGTAAAAAGAGAAATTACCTGACCGACAAGGCATTTGAACTCGATGCAACCCCTAATATTCTGCAGGATTTAATTATAGGTATTGTAAAAAAAAACGTACAAACTTTTAATGATAAGGTAGACAATGATAAGATATTCGAATTCTTATCCCAATCTGAAGTAGAATCGCTCGCCGAAGAAACCGGTAAAGTTGGTTTTAATAGCATTTACAATGACAAAAAAGCTGATGAGAATAAAGCCATCGAAAATGCCCTAATTTGTTTTAAAGATGGCATATACCGTGTATTTATAGACGAAACAGAAATTCAAAATCTCGAAGATCACATTACATTAACTGAAAATTCAAAAGTCATATTTATCAAACTCGTCATGCTGGCTGGCAGGATGTGGTAAACCCAAACATTATGGAGAAAATATCGGAATACCTTGAAACGAAGGAAAGAAAAAACTATCAGGCTTCGTTAAAAAAACTTGCATCCGGTTTAGCCGGGAATGACAAAGAGATTGCCCTGAATTTTTGCAAATGGCAAAATGAAAGCTATGAAGATGAATACATTGCAAAGATAAGGCAATATCTTGAGGGTGATGATATGGGCGCATGCTTTTCAGGTGATCACTATAAAATATTGGTTACACTTTTAGGAGAGGAGTGGGCTATAAGAGCTTTGAAAATAGTAAAGCGCAGATATGATTATATTTACATGCGCGATTATGATAGAAGATCCTACCGTTCAAAAAAGGATAAAAAGCTATATCTGAATTGTGCCTTGTCTGCCATTTTGGGTGTCCTAAACATTAGAGAATATGATCTTACACTTGAGGAATACATCAAATACTCCGACAATTTGCGTTATAACGATATTGTTTCTGATATTATCGCGGTTGAAATTGATGAAGGAAATGAAAAGGTTTTTAACCTTGTAAAGGGTTTTGTATATGATAATACAGGGACAGTAAGTTATCAAATCATAAAAGGATTATTAAAAACTCATCGTGAAGATTGCTATCAAATAGTAGGTGATTTGCTGAAAGCAGCCAAATTGCAGGAAGGTTTAAGGCAAGCAGTTGCAGAAAGCATTGATGAATCAAGTATTGAAGGATTCAAATACATGCTGAAGATACTTGTGGATAATGATTTAGCGCGGTTTTCTTCCATACTAAGAGCCTTGTGTACATGGACAGGTTTATCTATGGAGGAGGAACGCCCCGCTACCGTTAAAAAAGCACTGGAAAGCGCCTACCAATGCCTTACTGACGAAGGTTACCGTAAAAAATGCCTCGAAGGCAAAAATAATATTGATATTTATTTGGCATTATGGGCGCGGGGAAATTACGAAATTGTTGATGCAACTTCTGACGCTGAAGCAATTATTCAGAGTAATGCCCCAAAATACAAATTGCTGGTTGCCGCTTGCTTCTTAAGCGAAACCAATACCCATTTGCCGCATAAAACAATTTCCAGCTTAATTGAGCAACATATTAATGATTTGGATATTATAGCCTGGATCTTAAAAAATGCACCGGAAACAGGTAGTACCTGGAGTTTTGAAGATTCCATAATTGATTTCCGTAAGCAAACTCCCGAAACTTTAGCAGAACGCCAAAAGGTATTTGCAGTGTATAAGAAAGCATTGGAAACAATGTCCGGGAAAGAAGTTGAAGTTAAAGAAGGTATTTTTCCATGGTTAACAATGACCCTTTCTGCTGATGATATCCTGGACCGAATGATTCAAATTGCAGCCTACCAGTACGAAATTGAATTCATTGAGGATATCCTGCAGTTCTACGATAAGATGGGCAATCAGTCCAAGGAGATTATTTTAGGGGAGTTTCTCGAATTCCTGGTTCCAAAAAAAGAAGAAAAAGAAAATAGATATTATTCTCAAAGGGAAGAGATTACCAAACTATTTGAAAAAGTTAGGAAAATCTATCCAAAAACAAATAAGCAAAGAGAGTTTGTGTTTACCTTATTGGGCGATAAAAGCATGCCTATTCGTGAAAGCGCCCTCAAGATTGCTGAAAGAATGGAGCTAAATGATAAGGAAATTGTATTTGTTGAAAACCTGTTGGCTTTAAAAACCGGAGGAATAAGACAAATGGCCATTAACACGATACTTTCCCAGGAAAATAATGTCATTTCTACTGCTGTTACGAGGCTCGCATTTGATAAAAAGGAAGAAAAGCGAATGGGCGGTATCGAAATTGTCAATGAAATGAAAGGTAAGGAACAATACAAAGATATCTACCTCAATTGCACAAGCATGGTATGGTCCATTCAAAACCCATCATCCAAAGAAAAAATTCTACTTGATAAACTGCTTGATAAAAAAGAAAACGCATCTAATACAAAGGCAAACGGCTATGGATTGTTTGATACCAGCGTGAGTTATAACCCTCCAGCATTGAAACTTGCAAAAGAAATTGACATACAAACATTTTTACAGGATCATTTACCACGAGCCAAAGAACTTCTTAAATCGTTAAGCGCGCTGATACAAAAAAATAAGGATTATGAATATACCAGTGTGAACGAATGGAGTGATTCTTCCTCAAAAGTAGTGCTCGGCGCTCAATATTCTGTGGAATATGTTACGCTTCCGGAAAAAGATTGTAAATCAACGCTCGATAATTACCCGTTAACAGAAATATGGCGTAATTTCTTCACTTCAAATAAAGTAACCTTCGAGGAACTTATTTGCATTGATTTCTTCGCTTCCATTGATGAAGATTGCTATCAGTACCGCAAAGATGAAATGAAAAGTACAGAAACCAAAATACTCAATGATACTGTAGGTCTGAATTTGATTAAGGAAATCTGTACCCTAAAAAATAAGCTTGAATTCCAAAATCACATAGAATGTTTGGTTAGCGCTTATTCAAATGAGGTGGAAAAAGATCTGAAACAAAAAGAGCAGTTTGAGTTAATGTTTGGTCTTTGTAATAGTATTCTCCAAAGAACGCCGGTTGAAAATTGGAAATACAGAGATGAATATTATGATGAAGATGAGTTTGATTCAATTACCGAATGTGTAGGCACTGCATTCTGGTTTGATAAAACAAAGGATTATATTTATGACGATCAGTCATTCACGCAAAATTTCAATTTGTTATATGACATCTATAAGAAAAATGAATACAAAACCCGCTCTGATTTGGGCTTATATGATTTTGCACGAGCTTGTAATCTGGGGTTGATTAAGCAGGATGAAATATATGCCGAAATATTTTCACGTAACGATAAAGGAAATTATATAAGGTCCTTAACGGATCAGTCTGACTATAAAGATGAAAAACTGGATGAATTCACTTTTCTAAAGGAAATAACCACCAAAAGTGTGGAGAAAATACTGGAAATTGAGCTTGCACGAGGCGATTTAAAAACAGACGTCTCTGAGCTAGCATCCAACATTGAACGGGTTGATGGTACCCAATATTTTGTAAAAATTCTTAAATCTATGGACAAAGAAACTTTTGTCCGCGGATACATTTATGATAGTACTACAAAAAAACAGTCACTAAGTCAGTTATTGAAGTGCTGCCATCCAAAAAAGGATGAGGATGAAACTACCCTGAAGACCTACCTCAAAGAATCCGGTATAACAAATAAACGACTTATTGAAGCAGCCATGTATGCCCCGCAATGGATTGAAACCATTGGAAAGCATCTTAAAATGGAGAATATGTCTTTGGCAGCCTGGTATTTCCATGCACACATCAATGAAAGTTTTTCGGCTGAGAAAGAAACGTTTGTAGCCCGCTATTCGCCTATATCCCCCGAAGACTTTAATGATGGAGCTTTTGATATTGATTGGTTCAAAGCAGCATATGAAGGTGTTGGGAAAGAAAATTTTGAAATGCTTTACGATTGCGCAAAATATATTTCAGGCGGTGCTAATCACAGGCGTTCGCAATTATTTTCAGATGCTGTAATCGGAAAGCTTGATAAAAAAGATGCAGAGAAAAAGATTAAAGATTCGCGAAATAAAGATACTGTGCTTGCTTACAGCTTAATTCCACTCGACAAAAAAGATGCAAAAAAGGATTTATTAGCTCGGTACGAATTATTGCAGGCATTTTTGAAAGAGAGTCGCGCCTTTGGAGCTCAACGCCGCGAAAGTGAGGCAAAGGTATCAAACATTGCTTTGGGAAACCTTGGCCGAAATGCAGGTTTTGCAGATATTAACCGGTTTATCTGGAACATGGAAACCGAAAAGTTCAAAGCCGCCTCAGAATTATTCAAACCCAAAAGTATTGGAAGCGTAGAATGCTTCATTGAAATTGATGCTGAGGGGAAAGCATCTGTTAAAACCATAAAAGCCGGAAAGGAATTGAAAAGTATTCCGGCCGACCTCAAAAAAGACCCGTACATTCTCGAATTAGCCGAAAAAACAAAATCGTTTAAGGACCAATATTCAAGGGCCCGCAGGTCGCTCGAAAATGCAATGGAAAAAGAGGACGCGTTTACAAAAGATGAATTATCATCACTTATTAATAATCCTGTAATAGCGCCACTTCTAATGGCATTGGTATGGAAGTGCGATACCAAATTTGGCTATTTTACGGATGGCGAACTGGTAGACCAAAATGGGAAAAAAGTAACCACTGATAAATCCGCTAGTTTTATTATTGCGCATCCTGTTCATCTGATGGAGGCAAAGATATGGGCGGCATTTCAAGCAGATATTGTACAAAAACAATTGGTACAGCCTTTTAAACAGATATTCAGGGAGCTATACACCATCAATGCCGATGAATTGGCCGAAAAAACAATATCCCGACGCTATGCCGGAAACCAGGTAATGCCTAAAAAGACTGTTGCCTTGTTAAAATCCAGGCTGTGGACTGTGGACATGGAAGAAGGATTACAAAAAGTTTACTATAAAGAAAACATCATTGCAAAAATATATGCATTGGCCGATTGGTATTCGCCTGCTGATGTCGAATCACCTACTATTGAAACTGTTTGCTTCTACGACAGAAAAACACTGAAACCAATCCAATTTGTTAAACTACCCAAAGTAATATTCTCAGAGGTAATGCGCGATGTAGATTTGGTGGTAAGTGTGGCTCATGCCGGTGGTGTAGACCCGGAAGCAAGCCATTCCACAATCGAAATGCGTTCAGCCATTATTTCAGGTATTATGCCATTGTTCAAGCTGAGCAATGTTAAAATAGAAGGATCGCATGCGCATATCAAAGGTACATTTGGAGAGTATGTTGTTCATTTAGGTAGTGGTGTATGCCATAAACAGGCTAAAGGATCGGTAAATATCATTCCGGTGCATTCGCAACAACGTGGAAAACATTTCCTGCCCTTTGTGGACGACGATCCCAAAACCGCCGAAATAATAACCAAAATATTATTTCTGGCCCGCGATAATGAGATTAAAGATCCGAATATTCTGGCACAGATAAAAGAATAGTTTGGTAGAGTTGAAATTATAGGGTAAAACCAAGCAAATAAAGACCTTCAAGGTTTTGGAAATCTTGAAGGTCTCACAAGTCCTCAAATCCTATATTTAAACAAATAATCAAAAATACAACCTATGAAACAAACATGTTTGCGAAGAAACATAAACACCAAAGAATATAGCAAACATAGAGTTCCCTGCCAGACAGGCGGCACCCGACCTTAACTAAAAAAGAATTTATGTATGAAAAAGAATTTACTTATTCTTTTCCTTGCCTTATCCTCATTGCTGACCACAGCCCAGGTAACTATTACCATAAATGTAACCACTACTGGTACATTTAGCACTGCACTTACCTCAGCCGGTAAGTCTGGAGGACTTGAGTTTGAAAAACCCACAATGAAATTGAGGAGCGTATAAACATAATGTTATTAATACGACCCCGAAGCAGGTTGAACATTCATTTTAGGTATTATTAGCTTGTACATTCATTAAATAAATTATAGTTTATAATTTGCCACGAAGGCACCAAGACTCAAAGGTACACCAAGCTTGTTTTCTTTGTGGTTCTTTGTGTTTTAGTGTCCTGGTGGCAAACATTTCATGAGGACCTAAATCTGCCGATTTATCTTTGAAGATCTAAGAAAATGAGTTTAATTTACCAAACCTAAAATTAAACTGCATGAAAGCACTATTGTTATTGATGGGGTTAGTTGTTATATCTTTTGGTACCACATTTGGACAATATAAAAAAACCGATTCAGTTTATTTCTTAAACATTGAGCGGATTTTTAAACTAAAGGTTCTGCAGGTATACAACCCAACAGCTACCATTCCCCAGATTAGCATTGCTTTTCCATATTCCGCTTATGATTCAGTTACAAAAATAGTTCGGATTTTAGATTTATATCCCGATTGTTTTAGAACAACAGACACCACTACTGTTTTGATAAGGATTTCCAAATGGATCGATCAATCATTAGGCAGTGGGTCAACAGACGATTTAATACAATTTACCAAATCCCCTTTAATGCTCGATTCCTGTATCAGACTCGATAGTGTTTCGTCGAATGGGATTTACTATTTAATGGTCAACAATAATAAAATACAACTTGATGCAAATAAGTGTTACATGTTTACTAAACATCAGGAGGTAAAGAAGAAAGCATTCTTAGTGGATTATATAACAGAATACGGATTAATCAATTACGGCCGCATTAGAAGAAAAGTTGAATGCGAGGTGTCAAAATATTGAGTCCATCTCGAAACAAAGAATTTTTAAATTATCAAATATTTGTGCCAGTAGAAAGTTTAATGGTAAACCATCATTTTAGGTTAATATTTGTTTATTTTACATCACTATTTTAACAAAAGAAACAAGCATGAAAAAACGCACCGCCTTTCCTCCTGTTTTCTGGACAGCCAACACCATTGAAATATTCGAGCGTTTTGCCTATTACGGCATTTTCATGGGTTTTGGTATATACATGCAAAATCTGCGATATTCTGACACGCAAATTGGCTTTGTCCAAAGCATATTTTTAATGTTATCGTATCTTATTCCAATCATATCAGGAACATTTGCCGATCGATATGGATTTAAGAAAATGCTGCTTGTTGCCTACCTTATTTATCTGCCAGCCATCTTATCACTTCTATTAACACATACTTATTCCGGAATTCTGTTAGCTATGTCCGGTATTGGCTTTGCAGCTGGTATTTTTAAACCATTAGTGATGGCTACCATTCGTTCGGTAACCGACAAAACCAATAAAACATTAGCGTTTGGAATATTTTACCAAATGGTTAATCTTGGGGCATCTCTGGGTCCGGTGCTTCTAGGTAAATTACGTGTTATTTCTTATCAATATTCATTTATAATTGCAGCATCAGCCATTGGTGTAATGTTTTTAGTGACCCTGTTTTTTTACAAAGAACCACACCGCGAAATCCAAGGCGAAACTCTTGGCAAAAAGCTCAGAGAAATGGGTATGGTATTGTCTGATTTTAAGTTTTTAATGTTTCTTGTCCTAATCGGTTTATTTTTCTGGCTTCCATTATGGGCTTTCTTTGAATTGCTGGCCAGGTATGTCAACTTCAATATTGATAATACAATCCTGTACTACAATATCAAAAATGTGCTTGGTAGCGGAGTTGCTAATTTCATTTCGGAGGTAGATGCAAAAGGCGTTCGTCATATTTTGGGCGAAACTATTGCTCATGATGGTTATGTGATCATCCTGCTTCAAATTTTAGTCTCAACAATTAGTGCAAAATCAAAACCATTATCCTCCTTTATTATAGGTTTGCTAATTACAGCGTTGGGCTTTGTATTTTTGGGTTTGGCTGGTATTTGGTTCCCCTCGTTAGTATTTCTTGGAATATTGTTTTTCGCAATTGGCGAAATGATTTGTTCACCACGAATTCAGGAATATATTGGCTGGATAGCGCCTAAAGAAAAGGCTGGATTATATTTGGGGGCCAATAATCTGGCCATTTGTCTTGGCGCTGCGCTTAGCGGGGTTATTTATAATACGTTATTTGGGGTTTTCAGGGAAATGAATCATGCCGAATATGTTTGGTACACCTTAGCAGTACATTGTATTATTGGGGCAGTAGTAATCTTCATTTTTACAAAAACCCTGGGTGAATTTAAAGAGATGGATGAATAACTATCTTTAAAATACAATGACGCTAAGAAATCTTAACGTCATTGTCATAAATATTTCAAGATTATTTAACCTTTTTTTATCTCTTTCACAATCTGTTTAAGTTCTTTCATGGCTTTCAGATTGATATAATTCCAATAATATAGAAATCCAAACCCATCGGGTTTAAACTCATTGTGCTTTATTAATATAGGCTTTAAGTCATTTACTGTAAAAAACACGATGGCTACTTTTCCTATTTTATCAGTTTTGTTAAAATTCTCCTCACAAAGCAGAAAACCAATATGATCTTTATATTTCTGCTGGTCTATTTTTAGATCGGCAATCATACTTGCAATATCTTCATCATTAAGCGCATAGTTAGTATCATCAACGAAAATCTTTTGATAATCAACGGCGGCATTGATGGTTGTAACGTATGAAAAATCTTTAACAATGTCGCGGTCTAAGTTATTGGCAAAACCATTTTTATATGGAGGTACATCCAGTATCAGATGGTTACAATCTACAAAAAACCGATTTATTTCCGGTTTATTAATAAAGTCAGCTGCCTTGGTAAAACGAATTTTGGCAAAATCACAACCCAAAAATACCATTGGTACATTGGGGTTTACAATGTCTTTTTTAGTTTGGGCAATTCCAGTCAACGAGACAGATAACATGAGCAAAATGAAAATTTTTTTCATAGTGTTTATCATTTAAATTTAAGAATAAACAAATTTAACATTTAGTATCATTTGATCCTAATTCCTGAAAATTATCTTTAAATTGTCCGGATATTAAAAGGATCATCTATTTTTTATTTATTGTTACTTTTAATTGATAATTATAAGGTCCAGTATTGATGAGATCATTAGGCATGCTAACCATTAAATATGCGTCTGATACACTCTCATTTGCATTACAAATAATTGTCCATTTGTAAGTGCTCCCCGAAATGGTGGGTTTAGTACCCACACTTGTTCCTCCCACCATATCCAACGTAATACTGAGGGACATTCCCCATAATCCGCTTGTTGTTCCCTGAAGCACTTCGACAGTTACTTCATCGTTTTTATCAATAGCGAGATCAAATAAATCCCAGTCATAATTTTTATATGAAGCTGCATTATAACCGGCGTATGCCCCAGTGTACCCACCATTGATAATAAAGTACGTTTTATTTGATGTCGAATAATCTCTGTAATAGGACCAATTCACTGTGGTTAGTGTTGTTGAAGGTCCATTTCGTTCTTTTTCATTGATGCTTTCATAGGTTGGCGCTGAGGTAGTAAAGGTTATATCTTCGCCATATATAGTTCCACCTTCGCTAACAGCTTTAACTCTGAAATGATAAACAGTACTGGAGGTTAATCCTGCAATATCTTTGGAAACAGATGTGTTGGTTGTACCGGTTGCAGGACTTTGCGACGGGGTTGCTGAAGAACCATAACTTGTAGTTTTTCCATATTCAAACGCAATTGTTGTTGATTGGCCATTGGCATTTACAAGTGCGTTTAGTGTTGCGGAGGTTGATCCAAGATTTGTGGCAGATTGAGTTACTGCAGTTGGTGCGGGTAAGGTTGCAATTGAAAAATTATCACTTTCGAAGGTTAAACTTGTGTTTGTAACGCTTGAAATTCTGATTTTATAATCTGCTCCAGCTGACAAACTGTTTGGCAAAGTCCACTGATAAGAACCATTATTTTCAATAGATGCTGCGATGTTTTGGGTAATCGCACCGCCTTTTATTAACTCTAATTTTATGTTTCCCACCAGGTCAGATGATGTCCATGATATTGTTTGTTGCGTTTCGATATGCCACGAAATTCCTTGCAATGGTTCTGTAAAGGTCAATCTAGGATTTAATAAAGTCAGGGGAATGTCGATTGTTGTTTTTTGCCCATAATTAACAGCAATGTCAGTTTTTGTAACATCTTTATAATTAGGAAATGTGGTTGTAATAGAATAAGTTTTTGTGATATCAGCTACTTTAAATTCATATCTACCATCTGATCCTGCAATTTGCGATAGATTGCCAGGGTTTAAAATTATATTTGCAGCAATACCGGCATTTGTAGAAGCATCTGTTACTTTGCCTGATATTGTAGTAACAGGCGAATCGGACTTTTTACAAGAGACAAAAGTCAATATTAAGAATGAAATTGTTAAAGCGCAAATTTTCGTTTTCATAATTTTTAATTTTGATGTTGTGCTAATAATTGTTAATCAAAACTACCTACATGATAGGTTCCAGATGCACAAGTAAGAGTTGCATTCCAGTTGATACTGCTGGAAAATGTTGCCGAAATACTCACTACATCTTCTATTACACCACTAAGTTTTATTGAAGATGCTGACAAATTCCATGATCCTGAATAGCTACTATTTGCATAATAGATGGTTCCATTTATTGTGGCAGTACCAGTAATTTCCGGATCTGTACTTCCTTCCAGAAAGTTAGTAAACTGAGCAGATAAGTTTTTATATGTTTCGGAACTTGATATGCCATATTGTTTTTGTACTATGCCATTAACGGTGGCATACCCTGAGTAAAAGCTGTTCTTTTTTTCGTTGCTGTAACTGTGGTAACTTTCCATTGGAGCCACTGATTTGACTGAATAAAGGACTGCCCACACAGCGGTTTCGGCTTGTCCCTGCGTAGTTATTTTTTTATTCTCATCCTTACTAATGGAATCATCTTTGGTGCAGAAACTCAAAATGAATAATATTGCCAACAATGTCAATATCTTTCCAAAAGCACTTATTGTTTTCATAATGTCTAATTTTAGGATTCTTAACTGATACAAAACTATTGACTAATCAATATATCTCAATACCCGAAAAAGTGCATTTCTTTGCAAATCTAAAATGCACGAACGTTTATTTATTTCATTGCTTTCGTTTTTTATTCTTGCACCGATAATATATATGTTTGATAGCAAACAAAAGATTGTAATAAATGTCATGACAGCTATTAAGTTAATTATCCCTCAAACATCTGATTGAATATCCAAATTCGTTGTATCCTGAATGTTCGATAAAACGAGATGATTTGTAAGACAACATCTCGTAATATGACTTTTCATAAGAGTCGATTGAAGAACTCCACCAGCAAGCATACATGCCGATGTATTGGAAATATCCATCATAACCCAAACCGCCTGGAATAGCTGAAAACCCGCTTTCGTTAGTTGCGGAAGTATTAGGCACAAGCCAATGCGTTGTGCCAACTTCTTTCATTTTTCCTCCCACTAAGGTATCGGAACCAAGATAAATCTTAAGGGTTATCCATTCCTGTTTGCTAGGTACGTGCCATCCTGCAGGACATACATTGTGATCATTTTCTATTACATAAAAGTTATATAACGGCCCATAGATGTTGTATGTTACAGAATCGTTATTATACCAATAATATGCATCGGGCCAATTATTGTAATCAGGTACTTTCGGAATAGGAGTGCCATCATTATACCTTCTGGTTCTTAGGTTTTCTTTCATCCAAAGCTGTTTACCAATTTTCACAACGTTGTATTGATTACCATCAATATCAGCTAGTTTGTATGTTCCTGCTGCAATTAAATTATCTTCCAATAGCTTAATTTGTTGCTTTAATCCGTCAACATAGGCTTTATTAACTGCATCTGTACTCACAGTTGGAGCATTAACCGACACTTTTCCGGTAAATATTTTATTACCTGCTATGGTTTGATTATCTTTTAGCAACACTGCATATTTGTTGATACTATCAGCAACAGCTAGTTTGTTGCTTAGGCTGTTATAATTGCCATCAAACAGCGTGGGTTTATTGGTAAGATCGTTGTAATTACCACTAAATCCATTTTCCGCAGTTTTAGCATACAAAGCATATGGAACAGATAATAATTGACTGGTTCCCGAAATGGTGTAACTGGATCCACCTGTTGGGTCAGTTTCAGCTTCGATGAAATAAGGCCCATTTGCCCAGTTTATTGCTGAAAAATTATCCGAAGTTAGGCCTGTACCAATTTCAATAGTAACCAAACCATTGGCATTGCTGGTTGGTGTTTGGGTTTCGATGTAAACGGCAGCGCCACTTGCAGAACCTTGCAAAATACTCACCCGGATTCCTATTAAATGATTGGTAACAAGTTTGCCGCTTGCATCCCGAACCACTGCCTGATAATTCATTTTTTGAGGTATTTGCGCAAATAGCCCTACAGTTAATATTGATGCTAAAATGGTAAATAGTTTTTTCATATCAATTTGCTTTAAAAATGCATGTAGTATTAAATAATACTATAATGTTGTTGTGTAAGGTAACACTTGGTCTCTGCCTTTAAAATTTGTTAATTGCGTGTAATTTCAAATGTAAAATCATAGGACTGGCCTGATTTTGTGCCCACCACCACATAAGTATCGTATGTATCTGATGAGGTGGCACCTGTAAAGCCATTCATTAAATAGGTTTGGTTATAGGCTTGAGACCAGGAATAACCTGCTAACATATAAGAACCAGAGGAACTCTTCTTGTTGACATAAAAGTTAACTGATTCGTAACTACCATTCATTACAATTTTAAGATTATCACCATTTTTCAGGAATATTTGATAATAATCGCCGTCGTTATTGTTGGTATTGAAGCGGCTCCAATAATCATATTTTCCACTTACCCATCCATGTTGTTTTTGGGTGGATTGGCCCGATACAATTTCCGGAGAATGATTGGGAGCATTGTTATTTAGGAATCCCGGATAATTCAACTGTGTATCTTTATCGTTTTGTTCAGCATAAATAAAAGTTATCCAGTTCTTCGCCTCGGGATTATTTATAGATTGTCCGTCTTTATTTATAGCTATTACCTGAAATGTATATTCGGTTCCAATGGAGCTGCATGTGTATGTGTATGTTGTATCTGCTAAATTATCAGCCACAAGGCCAAAAGTATTGGAGGTGCCAATTTTAGACATTAACTTGTAGGTTTCGGCATTGACCGATTTATTCCAGGTTATGATAAACTTATTGTTAGTTACATCGGCTTTAACATTAATACTTTTTGTTGCTGATGGAATTAAAAGTGCCTTACGCTTTATATTAACGTTATAGGTTTTTTGGGTTTTACCATCCTCAGCAGTAACAATTATCTTGTATAGATTATCTCCTACCACAAGCGTCAAATTTTTTGATCCTTTATAAGAACTTAAGGATTCATTGTTGACTACTATTTTCGCTTTTTCGTTGTTAGCTTCTAAACTAACATCAACATTGGAAACCGAATTACTTTCATTAATAACATAATTTAATGTGTCTGAAACAAAAATAGTAGACCAGACTCCTACAGAAACAGTAAGCGATTTCAAGCCTGCATCTTTGCTTAAGGAGTTGGTATTATTCTGATTTGGGTTGGATGGTGTGATATCATCCTTTTTAGTTGTACAGGAAAATAAGCAAATTGCTAGTAAAAAAATCAATCCATGTGTTTTCATTATGTTCAATTTTAGAATTATAAACTGATACAAAACTATTGCTTATACCAAACCTATCCATACCCGAAAAAGTGCAATTTTGCTAATCTAAAATGCACGAACTGCACGATAATTAGCAGCACTCAATTTATTTGGGCTAATATTGGGACTTCCATAGCTGAAGTTTATAAAATATGCAGATGTAGCATCTGTTTCAGTGCTGGACCAATAGCTATAGGATGTCGAAAGCAATGTAAAACCTCCATCTTTCAATGCTTTGTTTACATGAAAACGGTTATGCCACAGAATGCCCAATTCATCTATTGAGGGTAAATACCAACCCGTGCCAAGCGATGTAACCCACGTTTTGGCGGGGCTATTGGTCATCAGATTGGTATTATAAGCGCCATCCCAGCTACGGTTTGCACCTACCAGCGATGTGGGATTCTGCCATGCATCAATTGATTCAGTTTTGGAAACTATTAATCCGTGTTTTAGCCCATCACTACCAGGGTAAATGTAAAAGATTATTCCACCGTCTTTTTCTTGTCCAAGGTAGTATGCATCTGTTGCATTAACTACATAAGGACTTAAGGTCGTGCCTGTTCCTGTAATTGTTATATTTGTTCCGGCAGTTACTTTGGTTTCTGAACCATCAGCAGCGGCGGGAATGGTCGGTTTATGTAATATTTGCGCATCGCCGCTTGTTGCATTCCAGTCAGCATTTACATTTACTTCGGCACCTGCTGCTATACCAGCCAGCTTGGTCGCATCAGCAGTTGGATAGCTGTTCTTTGCCGTGTTTGCTTGCACAGCTGAGTTATTTGTTACGCTTGTTTGAAAGTCAATAACTTGCGCAGCCGTTATGCTAATTCCGGAACTTTTATTCCATGCTCCGAATACAGGGTCCGTTTCGGCTGGTTTATTGGAAAGATCATTGTAATTACCACTAAACCCATTCCCTGCTGTTTTGGCATACAATGCATAGGGTACAGATAATAATTGACTGGTTCCTGAAATGGTGTAACTGGCACCTCCTGTTGGGTCAGTTTCTGTTTTAATAAAATAAGGACCATTAGCCCAGTTTATAACATTGAAACCTGTGCCTCCCCCTATTTCAATACTTATTAATCCATTAGCATTGGTGGTAGGAGTTTGAGTTTCGGTGTAAACAGCTGTACCGCTCACAGAACCCTGCAAAATACTCACCTGAATTCCTATTGCATGGCTGGCAACAAGTTTGCCGTTTGCATCGCGAACTACTGACTGATAGCTCATTTTTTGAGGACTCTGTGCACTAATAATTGCAGTTAAAATTATGGCTGATAAAATGGTAAACATCTTTTTCATAATTGTTATTTTTTAATGATTTTAAAGGATTTGATTTCTTTACTATTTTGGACAACTTTCAGAAAATATGTTGCAGAAACGAGGTGTCCCATAGGTATGGTTGTTTCGTTACTTTCTACTTTTTTAACCTGCAAAAGTTTTCCGTGGCTGTCGTAGAGAGACAAAATGCATTGGGGCTGCACTGCGCCTTCAATTTTAAGGATCAAAAAGTCTGTTGCAGGATTAGGATAAGCCATGCAATTAAGACTAATTTCTTTGCCTTCTTCAATTGCTGTTACAACTGAAATCTCAAATGGCTGCTGTATGCCCTGAGCTACAGAGCCAGTTGTTGCAGAGTTTGTTGTGTAAAATACCTGTCCAACGGTATAGCTAGTCGAACCTCCGTTGCCTGAGGCATTGCCCCCGGAAGCTGATACAACTTCCTGCGCTTGTAATACGCTAAGACTAAGTCCAAGCAGTATTGCAGTTAATTTTAGTTTTTTCATCTTATAAAGTTTTTGAGGATTTTGTTCCGAAATGCATTTTTCATATTGGTTAGTTTAATGATTTTACTCTTTCAAAGCTAGGCGCTAGTCCAGGCAAATCCATACACGAAAAAGTGCATTTTTAAGAAAAAAATTGGATGCTAATCAGGAAAAGTAGATGAAAATTTGAAAATACCGGGGTTTTGAAGATATGGGCAAGAAGGTTATGGACACATATTAAAATAACAAACCCCTCATAATTTCAACATTACAAGGGGTTCAAAGTACCCGGAGCCGGGATCGAACCGGCACGAGGGTGAGCTCACTGGTGTTTGAGACCAGCGCGTCTACCAATTCCGCCATCCGGGCATACTAAAAGAACATTTTCAGTTTGCGAAGATAGAGAAAATTAGAAATGATTGTAAGTTTTTCGGTAATTTTTTTAACTTTGCAATCCGAAATAAATGGTCGGTTGGCCGAGTGGCTAGGCAACGGTCTGCAAAACCGGCGACGGCGGG
>WSSedL1CaDRAFT_10000246_pt1 | contig 37772 bp, 30 predicted proteins | sample WetSurSL1Cattail_FD_9464 | JGI IMG/M metagenome (IMG submission 9464)
TTATTTAATCAGTATCAAGCTAACTATTATTGAATTAATTAGAATACAAATATTCATTATGATACAAACAAAAAAAATCTTTCTGGCTATTTTTACTTTAGTAGCGTTGGCTGGTTGCTCTGGCACAACAACTGATACTGCAAATACAATACCTGTATTAACAACAACGGCTATCACAAATGTTGGGGCAAACACTGCCACAGGGGGTGGTAATGTAACTTCGGATGGTGGAGCAACAGTAAAAACCCGTGGAATATGCTGGAGTACCAACCAAAATCCGACTATAAGCGACAGTACTACCAGTTCTGGAACTGGTACCGGAAGCTTTTCAGTTTCTATTAGTGGATTAGCTGCAAGTACAACTTATTATGTCCGGGCATATGCTACCAACAGTGTTGGTACAAACTACGGCGATCAGGTAACTTTTACAACTTCTAGCCCCACAACGCCAGTCGTGAGCACAACCTCTGCAACTTCAGTTTCGTCGACAACGGCTACCGCCGGAGGTAGTGTTACTTCGGATGGAGGATCAACAGTCACCGCACGTGGGGTTTGTTGGAGTACAAGTTCAGGGCCTACTGCAGACCTTACGACCAAAACAACCGACGGAACAGGAACGGGCAGTTTTACAAGTAGCATTACCGGACTTACCGTAAACACCACCTATTACCTGCGTGCTTATGCAACCAATGCTCAGGGAACAAGTTATGGTAGCGAAGTCACATTTACGGCCGTGGCAGCCTCCTCCGGATCATTATCTGCCAGTGTCACCACAACCACCTACAACGGTAGTTATGCTCCAATGCATGTACTGGCAATCTGGATTACAAATAGTTCCGGTTCATTTGTAAAATCACTGATGGTTTATGCTGCAGCTCGTAAAAATCATCTGACAAACTGGTATGCAGCAACTTCCACTGGCAACACTACCGATGCCACTACCGGAGCAACATTAAGCAGCCACAGTTCCCATACCTGCACATGGAATGGGAAAGATGTAAATGAGGCAACTGTTACTGATGGGACTTATAAACTTTGTGTTGAGTACACTGAGAGTAACAGCACCGGAAAACTGGCAACTTTCAGCTTCACAAAGGGTTCAGGTACATATTCCAGCACCTCATCAACTACATCCGGTGTAACACTTGCGTCACTAACCTGGACACCCAATTAACCGGAACAGAAAACATCTATGCAGTATTTCTATTCGCCCACACATTCAAAGAGAATGCGTGGGCGATTTTTCATATTATTATCCCATTGATACTACTTGCATAGCTAATATATAATCTATTAATATCCTAGAACAAAATAAAAACCCATCTTCATGATCCGAAACAGAATATTAACTCATAATATTAGTAAAAGAGGTTAAACCTTGCTTCGGAGTCGATGGAGAATGCAACTTTTCAATCGGTTTTTTCGTTAGTGCTTCATATTTATAATTAATACAGGTTGAATATGAAAAAGAAAAGATTGAGAGCAAATGGATTATTAATTTTGATGGGAATATTTTTAGCGGTTGTAGGTTGTAGCAAGTCATCAAGCAGTAGTAATGACCCGATAATAAATAATTCTGTAAAAACAACAGGAAGTTTGGCTGTAAGCACTCTTACCAGTTCAGCCGGAGGTGCATACGCTCCCAATAATGTCGTTGCCATTTGGGTTGAAAGTAATTCAGGAACCTTTGTGAAATCATTGCTGGTATATGCCGCTACACGGAAGTATGATTTGACTAACTGGACTTCGAACTCATCAAGTAATACCACCGATGCTATAACCGGAGCTACGCAATCCAGCCATGCGGTCCGCACCTGTACATGGAATGGAACAAATACCAGTGGAACCGTGGTGGGCGATGGAGTATATAAGGTTTGCATGGAACTGACAGACAAAGAAGGAACTGGAAATTTCTCCAGTTTTACATTCACCAAAGGCACTACAGTCGATACTCAGACTCCTTCAAATGCATCGAGTTTCTCCAATATTTCAATTGTATGGACTCCGCAATAAATCAGTACCACAGAAATTGATTTTCTTCATTGAATAAAAGCTCGTACATTTTTTATGTGCGGGCTTTTATTTTCAAACAAAATTGACGCAGATGCGTTAAAGATGGAGACCAGAATCCGACTATCGGCTTTTTATTCTCAATCACATTTATGGAATTTATTCAAACTCAAAATCCAATTTACCGCCAAGCTATAATGGCATTGTATATCGAAGCTTTCACCACCCAATATATCAACAAAGTTGAACTCGAGACCTATACAAACAGTATTCTGGAAAAAGGATATGCATTCCTTGCTCTGAAAAACAAAGAGCTCGTTGGAGCAATACTATGCTACCCTCTGAAGTTCGACAACATAGTGCCCGAAAATATTCTCCGGAACTATTCAACCGACAAGTGCATTTACGTAGCAGAAATGATGGTTGCCGCGCTCACACGCGGTCAGGGTATTGGCAAGAAATTAATGGCTAAATTTTTCGACAACGTTGACAAGTCTACCTTTCAGGATGCTTTTATTCGCGTTTGGGATCAAAACATTCCGGCACTAACCTTATATAAAAAGATGGGATTTGAGCCCGTTAGTTACATTCAGCAAACCAAAACAAAAGCAGACGGAAGCGAAACTTTCGTTATGCAAAAAATATACTTACACAAAAAACTGAACTAAGCCATGCACGAACTGCTAACTAAAACAATTGATTTACGAAACGGAACACCTCAAGCTAAGCGTAAGGAAATAGTAGATTACTTCGAAAAAACCTGGACCATTGACGAAAAACTCTACACACAATTAAAATCCGACGATGTATTTTATCATCGTGGTGACCCTTTACGTCATGTATTGATTTTTTATCTGGGACATACCGCCACATTTTTTATCAATAAATTGTTTCTGGCTAAAATTATCGATACACGTATTAATCCTGAATTTGAATCTATTTTTGCTATCGGAGTAGACGAAATGAGTTGGGATGATCTGAATGAAAAGCACTACAGTTGGCCAACAGTTTCAGCCGTTCTGGAATATCGGGACAAAGTAAAAGAGCTAATTATAAAACTTATACTGGAGACTCCTCTCACGCTGCCCATCACGTGGGAAGATCCGTTCTGGATTATCATGATGGGAATTGAACACGAACGAATTCATCTGGAAACATCATCGGTATTGATTCGTCAATTGCCACTGGACGAAGTGCTGCCTGGTAAGTTTGGAAAGATTTGCGACGAACAAGGCATTGCTCCTAAAAACGAAATGTTACCTGTGTCGGGTGCTGAAATGCAGTTGGGCAAACAGCACGATCACCTTCTTTATGGTTGGGATAATGAATATGGAAAGTACAACGAAAAGGTAGAAGACTTCAAAGCATCAAAATTATTGATTTCAAACGGTGAATTTCTGTCCTTTGTAGAAGAAAGCGGATACGGGATGAAAGAATACTGGACCGAAGAAGGCTGGAACTGGCGAGCATTTAAACAAGCAGATATGCCTCTCTTCTGGATAAAACGAAACAACGAATATTGGTTGCGATTGGTTGCCGAAGAAATTCCGATGCCATGGAACTGGCCGGTAGAAGTAAATTATCTCGAGGCAAAAGCCTTTTGTAATTGGAAAACATCGAAGCTAGGCAAAACCTTCCGGTTGCCTACCGAAGCAGAATGGCTACGATTGGTTGAGGTCTGTCATATTCCTGATGAATCGGAATGGTCGATTGCTCCCGGAAATATCAATCTGGAAAAATTTGCATCCCCTTGTCCAGTTGACAAATTCAAAATGGGCGATTTTTATGATGTAATCGGCAATGTGTGGCAATGGACCGAAACGCCCATCACGGGTTACGTCGGTTTCAAAGTGCATCCGATGTACGACGATTTTTCGACACCAACTTTCGACGGGAAACATAATCTGATTAAGGGTGGTTCGTGGATTTCAACCGGAAACGAAGCTACTCTGCATGCACGTTATGCTTTTCGCCGCCATTTTTACCAACATGCCGGATTCCGGTTGGTAGAATCGGAAGAGCCTCTTCTAATTCACAACGACGAATATGAAACCGATCCCGAAGTTGCTAACTCCTGCGAAAACATGTGGGGAGAAAATGCTTATGCCAACATGTCGAGCTTGTTGGCACGCGAAATTCTGGAAGTTACCGATCAACCGCAACAAATGACAGTGCTCGATCTGAATGCCGATACCGGACGTTTAGCCTTCGAACTGGCTCCTTACTTTAAACATATAACGGCACTTGACTTCTCTGCCCGGTTTATCCGAATTCCCATTCAGTTGCAGGAAAAAGGATTTATGCGCTACATTGTGAAAGACGAAGGAGAATTGGTTTTTTATCGCGAACTGGTACTGTCTGATACCGGATTGGGCGATGGTAAAAACAATATTCTGTTTATGCAGGATAACGCCAATAACCTGAAACCTATTTACACGGGCTATGACCTCATTGTAGCCCCCAACATATTGGAAGAGCTCAGTTGCCCGATACTATTTCTGAGAAACATTCATGAGCGATTAAATAGCAATGGTTTGCTAATTATTGCCTCTTCCTATACCTGGGATGATAACCACATAAAACATGAACATTGGCCGGGAGGTTTTAAACAAGATGGCGAACCTGTCACATCGCTTGATGGAATTAAAACCATCCTCAGCGATCATTTCACTCTCGAAAAAGCACCATTTCAGTTGCCATTGATGCTCCGAAAATCGTCTCGCATCATAGAACAGCGATTGACAGAAGTCAGCATTTGGAGAAAAAATGCATAAATCTCAATAGCGCAGTACTGGAGCAGAAAGAGAACCGAATCGTACAATATTCTTTATTTCGGACTACTTATCTGTCAAATTGTTGGAAATTAATTTCTACTTTTGCAAAACAAAAAATTACATTTAATTTATGAATCCATTCAAGAACCTTCGAATTGCAGTTTGCAACGACCATGCTGGCTTCGAACTAAAAAACAAAGTTGTGGAGTACCTTCAAGGCGAAGGCGTAAAAGCATTAAAAGACTTTGGTGCCTTTTCGGCCGAAAGCAGTGATTATCCTGATTATGCGCACCCAATGGCCTCAGCCATTGAAAACAATGAATTCGATTTCGGAATATCTATTTGTGGAAGCGGTAATGGCATCAGTATGACTCTGAATAAACACAAAGGCATTCGTGCCGCACTATGCTGGAAACCGGAGCTTGCTTCATTGGCTCGCCGTCACAACGATGCAAATGTGCTTTCACTTCCGGCTCGCTTCATTACCGAAGCCGAAGCACTGAACATGGTAGATACATTTTTTACTGCAGATTTCGAAGGAGGAAGACACAAAACACGTGTGGATAAAATTCCTTGCTAAAATACATTTTCAAGAATGCCCGGTTCTTCGAAAAATAAACTATTCTCCTAACCGAACAACTTTCCCAAAGATTGACACTTTGGGAAAGTTGTTTTAAAAAACAAACTATGCAACGAACAGAAATATCTAAATACGGCGAATTCGGACTCATCAAACACCTGACTGAACGATTTGGCATCAATAACCCGTCAACTTTGAAAGGGGTAGGCGACGATGCAGCTGTGCTCAATTACGAAAACAAAAAAGTGCTGGTCACCACCGATCTTTTGCTGGAAGGCATTCACTTCGATTTAGTTTATGTTCCATTAATGCATCTGGGCTATAAAGCTGCCATAGTTAATTTCTCTGACATTTACGCCATGAATGGCACACCCAAACAGATAACCATCTCCATCGGTGTTTCCAAACGTTTCTCGGTTGAAGACCTTGAACAATTTTATGCCGGCATTGAATTAGCTTGCAAAAAATATGGTGTTGATTTAATCGGCGGCGATACTTCCGCTTCATTAACCGGCTTAGCCATCAGTATTACTTGTATAGGCGAAGGCGAAGAAGGCAAAATTGTTTACCGCAACGGAGCAAAATCTACCGATCTGATTTGCGTTACCGGCGATTTGGGTTCGGCCTATATGGGATTACAGTTGCTTGAGCGCGAGAAAATAGTTTTTGGAGCCAACGATGAGGCTCAACCCGACTTTGAAGGAAGAGATTACATTCTGCAACGTCAATTGAAACCGGAAGCCCGCAAAGACATCGTTGAACTTCTCCGCGAAAAAGACATTGTTCCAACTTCCATGATGGACATATCCGACGGACTATCTTCCGAACTTATGCATATTTGTTCGCAGAGCAATGTTGGCTGCCGGGTTTACGAAGATAAAATTCCAATCAATTACCAGGCCGCTGTCATGGCTGAAGAGCTAAATATGAATATAGTTACAGCCGCACTGAACGGCGGCGAAGATTACGAACTTCTTTTCACTACTTCGCTCGAAGACTACGATAAAATTGTGACTATAGAAGGTATTGCTATTGTAGGGCACATGACCAAACCGGAACTTGGATTACAATTAGTCGGCCGTGAAGGCGAAGAAATTGAATTGCAAGCGCAGGGCTGGAATTCATTGGAATAGGTTATTGACTATTGATTAAATATTAATTTCCAACTATAACATTTATGAAGATTAAACTACTTAGCGCATTTATTCTGCTCACCGCCTTAGGTATGAATGCACAAACCATTACCGAAAGTGATTTAAAAGAAATTCGTAGTTCTTTCACCCTGAATCCAGCTACAAAAGCTATTCAGAATGCACTGACCACCGATGAAAACATCAAATCATTGGCGTTAAATCGCGATTTGCAAGGTAAGATTGACCACTTTTTTAAATACCGGGTGACTGTAAAAGGTATTACCGATCAAAAAAGTTCCGGTCGTTGCTGGATGTTTACTTCCATGAATGTAATGCGCCCGTTGGCGATGGATAAATATGGTTTGGACAAATTTGATTTCTCTCATAATTATTTATACTTCTGGGATTTATTTGAAAAATCAAACTTATTTCTCGAAAACATGATTACGACAGGGCAAACTTCGATGGACGACAGGGCCGTATCAGAGTTTTTTAAATCACCTGTTGGCGACGGAGGAGTTTGGAATTTATATTTCAATGCCGCCGAGAAATACGGCATTGTCCCACAAGACGTGATGCCGGAAACTGCGCAATCAAATAACACCAGCCAATTTATAAAAATCCTGAACGAACGATTACGCAAAGGAGGGTACGACTTACGTGAAATGACTGCAAACGGTAAAAAGGCAACTGAATTACGCCAACAAAAAAAAGTAATTTTGGCTGATGTCTATCGTATATTGGCCCTTTGCCTTGGCGAACCTCCTACCACATTTACATGGCGTTATAAAGACAAAAAAGGGGATATAAAAGAGTTGAAAAATTACACGCCAAAACAATTCTACAACGACATTAAACCTGCCGATTATTCGCCCGAAAACTATATCATGATTATGAACGATCCAACCCGGGAATATTATAAGGTGTATGAAATACAAAATGACCGGAATACCGTTGAAGGTGTAAACTGGGTTTATCTGAACTTGCCTAACGAAGACATAAAGAAAGCAGCCTTAGCTTCAATCAAAGCTAATGAACCAATGTATGCATCCTGCGATGTGGGCAAACAGTCGAACCGAGAAACCGGTGTTTTAGATCCCAAAATGTACGATTACGAATCATTGTTTGGTGTAAAGTTGGAAATGGAAAAGAAAGCACGCATTTTGACACGCCAAAGTGGCTCCACACATGCAATGACTTTAATTGGCTGCGATGTGGATGAAAATGATAAACCCGTGAAATGGGAGTTTGAAAACAGTTGGGGAGAATCTGCCGGTAATAAAGGCTATCTTACTTTTACTGATTCCTGGTTCAACGAGTATCTTTTTCGCGTAGTAATTCACCGGAAGTATCTCGACCAGAAAGCAATCAGCAGCTTGAAACAAAAACCAATCTTGCTACCTGTTTGGGATTATATGAACTAATAGTAAGGACAAAAGAGTCTTATAAAAAAGTCGGATGAGGTCATTTCCTTATCCGGCTTTTTTTATTCTCCTCCCTCTAAATTACAAATGATCCGAAACTGAATCAGCCGATAGATTAGAGACTGTCTTATTACGTGCCCCTGTATGAAATCGGCTTACTTTTTTATTTATAATCAGCGTGGAAGGTATATTCTCAAGACCTTTTTTGTCTGAAGAAGAAAGTATATTCCAGGTCGGGTAACTTATAAGCATAAAGCTATGTTTTGCAAGTACACTGGAGCTTAAACGGGATGCTTTGACCACCTTTACCTCGTTCGGGTACTGCTGGCGCAATTCGTGAATTCCGTTTCGGATAATTTCACTGCTTGCTGCCAGCTTGTTTATATCCAAAATACTAATACTAACCTCACTATTATTTCTTATCAATCGGCGTGCATAACGCAATAAAAAGTCATCCGACTCACTTTGAATTAATACCAGCGTAGAAGTTATAGTTGTAAAGCCACGATTGACAAATACACCTACACTACAGTTACTGTTTTCAATAAAATAACGGGTTTTATCTTTTATCAGCGTTCCGGGATAAAAAAATGTCTGCTGTTTCGAAATGTTGTTGACTATTTTATTCAACCATGTTACATTTTGAAAAATAGAGCTTTCTTTAAAAAAAGGTACACCCGACAACGAAATTCCGGCTCCTACCAATAAAAAATCAAAGTTATTGTAGTTAGTCGATTTGACAATACCCAGCTCAATATTATCGGTTACTTTATAGGCAGTATCAAGAGGTATAGCCAATATATTGGCTTCTTCCTTTATGACCTTGAAACTATCTACCGAAAATTGCTCGCCATAAATAGGATTTGTATCAGTACCCGGAGTAATATGCAATACGGTTACAGCCAAACTGTTCTTAGTCCCATCAAGCACTGTTTTAGCTACATTGAGCAAATTCTTACCATTCTCGGGATTTCCTAATGCTATTAGCGCTTTAAATATACCTTGCGCCTGATGAGTAATATATTCTTGTTCTACATCTTTTTCGGGGAACAAATGATTGATCAGCGACAGAGCTGGTGTAGTCATAAAAGTCGTAACCAAAGCCATAATCACCAGCATAACAAAAATAGGAGGAGGCAGAATACCCATCTCGTAACCAATATTCAGTACGATAAGCTCCATCAGACCGCGTGTATTCATCAGCACGCCGATAGAAAGGCTGTCTTTCCATGTTTCACCCAAAATACGGGCAGTAAAAGCTCCACCTGCAAATTTTCCGGTTACAGCTACCAAAATAAACAGACCACAAATTGACCAGAGATACGGTGTATTGAGTAAGCCTATTTCGGTACGTAAACCTGTAAAAACAAAAAACAAAGGTAACAGTAAGGTTACCGCCACATCTTCTATCTTCTCTATCATTAACTTTCTGAAATGAGGAAGTTGCGGCATAACCACGCCAGCCAGAAATGCGCCGAAAAGAGCATGAATCCCAACTACCTGAGTTGCAAAAGCAGAAAGAATCAATATAAGCAACAAGAAAGCCACAATACTTTTGTTAAGCACTTCACTATTACTATAAATTTCTCCCACACGTTTTAAAAATGGGCGGATAACCAGCAGCATTACCAGAACATAAATTACTGCAAACAAAATTGTATACAACGAACTGATAAAACTCCCCGTTTTAGCAATAGCAATTACTGCAGCTAGTATACACCAAGCTGTCACATCATTAATTGCGGCACTGGCTATGGAGATGGTACCCAATCGGGTTTTCGTCAAACCCTTTTCTTGAACAATACGCGCCAGCACAGGAAATGCAGTAATACTCATCGAAATGCCAATAAACAGTGCAAATGAAAGGTATGTTGTTTGACCAGCAGCAAATTCTTCAAAGACAAAATACGCCAGTAACATTCCACAAAAGTAGGGGATAATAATGCTGGCATGACTTATTACATATATTTTGCCCATTTTTTCTTTTAATTCACCCATATTCAATTCCATCCCGATCGTAAACATAAACAAAATAAGACCTATCTGGCTTAAGATATATAAGTTTCCGAGCGAGTTTGCCGCGAATAAAAAATGAAAAGCTGCAGGATAAAAATAACCAAGAAGCGAAGGACCTAATACAATACCAGCCAGAATTTCGCCGATTACAGTTGGTTGACCTATCTTTGCAAACAGGTAGCCAAAAACACGCGAAACAAAAAGAATAGAAATTATCTGGAGAAGTAACATGGATGCCGGTTCCACTAAGTTGTGTAGAATAGAACTTCTGAATAAGTCAAATCCACTCCCGGTGGCCATTGCATGCTGTTTAACGGCTGCTAAACCTTTATAAGATTCTCCCTTTTGAAATAAGATATATGTAAGAACGCCGAATGCTATCAACATCAATACATAAAAAAACCATGTTTTAAAATGTGTATTTTTCATGCGAACAAATTAGAAGTTTAACCGGCTCGATACTTTGTATTTATTGACAATATTTTAATCATCCCAAATGCACCCGTGCCTATCCTTGAAATCCAGTGTAACAAACCTTTTAGTGTGCAAAGGTAGTTATTTTTGACTTTTAAAGAGCGTACATTCTGAATAATTCGACCAATTTTAATTCTGAACCTTTTTTTGCTTATTTGCGTTTTATTCATTTACTTTGCACCTCTTTCTCGAATCGAGTGACCCAACAATAAGAAAAAAACAATCAAAATAACTAAATAATGGACATTACTATTAGCTTTTGGATAGGATTTATAGCATTTGTATTTGTCATGCTTTCCCTCGATCTTTTTGTTTTTCATAAGAAGAATCAGGTTGTACATGTCAAAGAAGCCTTACTCTGGAGTTTATTCTGGATTTCGTTGGCTATTATTTTTAATATCGGAGTTTATTATACACTTGGAAAAGTCAAAGCTCTCGAATTTTTCACCGGCTATCTGATTGAAGAATCATTGAGTGTCGACAACTTATTTGTATTCATTTTGATCTTCAGTTTTTTCAAGATAGAACCTAAATATCAGCATAAAATTTTATTTTGGGGAATTATAGGTGCAATAATCATGCGGGCAGTATTTATTTTTGCCGGAGTAGCACTTATCCAGAAATTCGACTGGATTATGTATATCTTCGGAGTATTCCTGCTATATACCGGTATAAAAATGCTATTCGAAAAAGAGAGTGATGATTACGATCCAAACAAAAATGTCCTTATACGTGGATTCAAAAAAGTCTTTCCGGTAACTGACGACATGTCACATCCACATTTTTTTATCAAAAAGGATAAGATACTTTATGCAACGCCATTTTTCATTGCTCTACTGGTTATCGAAGCTTCCGACCTGATTTTTGCGGTAGATTCTATTCCGGCAGTCTTGTCGGTTTCTAAAGATCCGTTTATTGTTTATACATCCAATATTTTTGCCATTCTTGGTTTGCGTTCTCTCTATTTCGCACTTAACGGCATTATGACTTATTTCCATTACCTGAAATATGCACTATCCGGCATTTTATCATTCATTGGAATAAAAATGTGTGTGAACGAGTTCTGCTCAGAATTCGATTACAGTTTCCACATTTCCAATTTTACGTCGTTGAGTGTAATTGTGGGATTACTTACTGTGTCTATCCTACTCTCAATAGCAGTAAAGAAAAACAGCGATAAAAAAATTGCAAAATAATGATGGGATGATGTGGTGATATGATGATGTGGTGATATGGTGATGGGATGATATGGTGATGTGGTGATATGGTGATGGGATGATATGATGATGTGGTGATGTGGTGATGTGGTGATAATTATGAATTAAAATTACCCTTTTCCGCTTTTATCAGCGAAGCAGCGTAAGAAACCTGAATAGCTCTTACCTCGACCAAAGTTGGTGTAGGAGTCTTGAAATACTCATTATCAGTCATATTATCAATTATTTTACAGGCCGTGTTGTTTAATTCAAGATCTGTATAATTTCTCGATGTGAAACATATTATTACTTTTAGTGTACCCATACTTGTACATTGCCAAAATTAAATATTTGATAAATACACACTTATACTGTATCAACACTATAACAGAACAGGTGAATCACATTAATTTAACACAAAGAAACGTTGTATTTCCTGTAGGAAATGGAACATTTTCTGTAGGAAATGGAACAACTTCTGTAGGAAATGTAACAACTTCTGTAGGAAATGTAACAACTCCTATAGGAAATGGAGCATCTTCTGTAGGAAATGAAACAACTTCTATAGGAAATGGAATAACTTCTGTAGGAAATGGAGCATTTCCTGTAGGAAATATACAGCTTTCATTCTTCACAGGAATCGGGGCTGCAATCATTGATTGCCTGTCATAGTATTGTGTAAAACGATCAATAAACAAAGAGCGCTTGTAGAATTACAATGCAAACATAGAGCATTATTTTAAACCTTGTTCTTATAGAAACTACAAAAGTGAGGAGTAAAATAGTTAATTTATGTTTAATTTTAAACAAAAGAGTACTGTTATTGACTATTTAGGGGTTTATGCGAATCAGGAGTGCTATATTCAATTTACTTCCCATGCTGTTTTCTGCCTGCTTAGCTGCGTGCTCATGGAAGCTGATTGCAACGAAAAAATTACTTCGACATGCTCAACCCAACGCCATGGCTGCTTATTTTGTGTGCCGATAATTTAAAGGAGACATTCCGGTGTGTTTTTTAAAATATTTGCCGAAAAAGGATTGATTCGGAAAATTTAGTTGCTGTGATACCTCTTGAATAGTCAAATTCGAATCAAGTAAAAATTTGCACTCAATGATCACAAAATGATCAATACATTCTTTTGTGTTTTTTCCAACAACCTCTTTCATTACTGTTGATAAATACTTAGGTGATACACAAAGTTTCTCTGCATAAAAAGAGACATCCTTTGCCTCTTTGAAATGCTCAAATATCAACGAAAAGAATGCGCCGACTATTTCTTCCCTACGAGACGATGCCGGAGGTTTTTCCATATTTCGTTTTGCGGCGCAACAATAAATATTTATGAACACCAAAGATAACAGATGCTTAATCAAGTCCGGTCTGTATTTACTTTGTTTATCTTCTGCATATTTCCACATTAGATTATAGAATTCCATAATCTGATCCATTTCGGTTTCATCAAGCTTAAGAGTTGGAAATTTTTGTTTAAAAAGAAAGTAGAGCGGATATTTACGAAGATCATTTAGTAATGCATGAAAATATTTATTGGAGAAAGAAAGCAGAGCAAAACGAAAATTTTCACTAATTTTGTGATGAAAAAGAATATGATTCGGAGGAATTAGTATTATCTCATTTTTGATTATTGTGTGTTTAATCAGGTTCACCTCAACCTCAGCATATCCATCAAGACAAAAGCCTAAATAAACCCTGTCACTACGCACCGGATATTCCAACAGAAAAGAGTTAGCCGAGCCAAAATACATACTAAAATAATCATCAATTAAAACGGAGCTTTTATTTAGATCAGAAACACTAGAATTCATAGTTTACTCTTTTTTTGACCATAAATATAGCGGATATTTCTAAATTCAGGAAGAAAAAAGGAAAAATAGAACATTTTTTATGAACTTTGGAACTTTTCGATTGTTTAAATTATTGCGATCTTTGCAAATAGTTTAAAGGTACATAGTATGTTTATTAATACGTCGATGTTTATGATTAAGAAAAAAATTAGATTGTTTGTAACTCCATTATCAATTATTGGAGTGTTATTAGTGTGTTTATCTTTCTATTCTTGTAAAAAGAATGCTCAACAGGGTGGAGCTATGACTCCGGAATATGCCGTAACTACATTAAGTAGTTCGAACGTAGAACTGAAAAGTTCATATCCTGCCGTTATAAAAGGAAAACAGGATATTGAGATTCGCCCCCAAGTTTCAGGTTTTATAACTCAGCTTTGTGTAGACGAAGGATCTATTGTGCACAAAGGTCAAATGTTATTTAAAATTGATGCTGTTCAATACGAGGAAGCTGTTAATGTAGCCCGTGCTTCGGTTAATGTAGCGAAAGCAAATGTTGCCACAGCACAGCTTACAGCAGAAAACAAACGGGAACTAGCCAAGAGCAACGTCATAGGATCTTATGATTTACAAGCTGCAGAGAATTCCTTGTTGTCAGCCAAAGCATCTTTAGCTCAAGCGCATGCTCAGTTAATTAGTGCTCAAAAGAACTTGTCGTACACACGAGTAATAAGTCCATCAAATGGAGTAGTAGGCAGTATTCCTTTCCGTGTGGGAAGTTTGGTTAGTCCAACCGGAACGACTCCTCTTACCACAGTATCAGACATTTCAGAAATGTACGCTTACTTTTCACTCACAGAAAGACAGTTACTGGGTCTTACCGCCAGTGGTAATTCATCAAAAGAAATTCTGAAAAAGATGCCGGCTATTGAATTGAAAATGATAGACGGAAACCTTTACGGCGAAACAGGTAAAGTAGAAACCATGAGTGGTGTTATTGATCAGACTACCGGTTCTGTTAGTTTACGTGCTAAATTTCCAAATAAACATCAGACTCTCCGAAGCGGTGGCAGCGGATCTGTGTTGATTCCTTACAAAATGGATAATTGCATCGTCATCCCACAAAAAGCAACTTATGAAGTACAGGATAAGAAATTTGCATACGTAGTTGATAGCAAATCGACAGTGAAAAGTACTCCTATAGAAATTTTTTCATTGGATGACGGACAGAACTACGTTGTAACTTCAGGTTTGAAAGTTGGAGATAAAATTGTAGCCGAAGGCGTTGGTACTCTTAGAGATGGAATGCAGATAAAGGAAATAACTCCAGAACAAGCTGCAGCAAAAAAAGCCAGTGAAGAAAAAGCTGCAGCAGCGCAAGCTCCTAAAAAGTAAGAATTTGTCAAACACAGAAGAAATATGAAATTAGATAAATTTATAAACCGCCCGGTACTCTCAACAGTAATCTCTATATTTATTGTTATTTTGGGAATATTGGGCTTAAATTCATTGCCTGTTGAGCAATATCCGAATATAGCTCCGCCAACAATCATGGTAAGCACCACGTATACCGGCGCAAATGCTCAGACAGTAATGAATAGTGTAATAGCTCCATTAGAAGAGTCAATAAATGGAGTCGAAAACATGACTTACATGACCTCGACTGCTTCAAATAATGGTTCGGCTTCAATCAATGTCTATTTTAAACAGGGAACCAATGCCGATATGGCAGCTGTAAATGTGCAAAACCGTGTGACTAAGGCTCAGGGACTATTGCCGGCAGAAGTAACTAAAGTTGGGGTTATTACCAGTAAACGGCAAACAAGTATGTTGTTAGTATTTTCATTGTCCAGTTCCGATGATAAATATGATCAGACTTTTTTGCAAAACTATGCCAAGATAAACGTTATTCCCCAAATCATGCGTGTTTCCGGTGTGGGTGACGCATCGGTAATGGGAGCACGAGAGTACTCAATGCGTATCTGGTTGAAACCGGAAGTCATGGCTCAGTATAAACTGATGCCTGATGATATTTCTGCAGCACTGGCCGAGCAAAATATTGAAGCAGCTCCCGGACAATTCGGAGAGGACGGAAACCAGTCCTTTCAGTACATCATGAAATCTAAAGGACGTTTGCAACAAGTCGAAGAGTTTGAAAGCATTGTTATCAAAGCCTCTGCTGATGGAAATGTACTTAGATTGAAAGATGTTGCACGTATTGAATTAGGAGCTCAGTCAAAAAGTGTAAACAGTTATACTGACGGACATAATGCGGTTACTTGTGTGATCTATCAGACTGCAGGCTCCAATGCTACTGAGATTATCAACAACGTCAATAAGCTACTAAAACAGACAGAAAAAGATTTACCTGCCGGAGTTAAGTACACCGTGATGGTAAATGCCAATGACTTCCTGGATGCGTCTATTGAGGAAGTAATCAAAACATTGATTGAAGCTTTTCTTTTAGTGGTCTTGGTTGTGTATATCTTCCTACAGGATTTCCGGTCTACATTGATTCCGGCAATAGCTATTCCGGTAGCATTGATTGGTACCTTCTTGCTATTGGCATTGTTTGGATTTAGTATAAACCTGCTTACTTTAAGCGCACTGGTCCTTGCCATTGCCATAGTGGTGGATGATGCAATCGTGGTGGTGGAAGCGGTCCATGCAAAGATGGATCAGGGATACGATTCGGCAAAAACAGCATCCATAGATGCCATGAATGAAATTTCCGGAGCTATCCTTTCCATATCACTGGTGATGATGGCTGTATTTATTCCCGTAAGTTTTATGGGTGGTACTTCAGGGGTATTCTATCGTCAGTTTGGTGTTACCATGGCAGTAGCTATCGGACTTTCCGCATTAAATGCATTAACGCTCAGTCCGGCTCTTTGTGCCATCTTCCTGAAACCTCATAAAGAAGGAGAAGACGGCAAACCATTCAACCTTGTTCAGCGTTTCCATTTAGCTTTCAACACGACTTATGAAGTAATACTTGAAAAATATAAAGGCAGTGTAACAAGGATTATTCAACATCGTTGGATCTCATTTGCCATGGTAACTATCGGTATAGTTGTATTAGTGCTTTTAATGAAGTTTACTCCTACCGGAATGGTTCCAAATGAAGATACAGGAACATTTATGATGACTGTAAATATGGCACCGGGAACATCGCAAGAACAAACGGAATTGACGATGAGAAAAGTAACCGAGATACTTAAGACTAATCCATCGATAGAAAGTAATACTTTAATTAGTGGTTACGGACTTTTATCGGGAGCAGGTAGTTCGTATGGCTCATTTTTCTGCAAACTGAAGAATTGGGACGAACGGAAACATAAAGGTCAGGATGTAAACAGCATAATTGGAATGTTGTATATGCAGACCGCTCAGATAAAAGACGCGCAAATATTGATATTTGCACCTCCAATGATTCCGGGTTATAGTATGAGTAATGGTTTTGAAATGAACTTGCAGGATAAAACGGGTGGAAGTCTGGAGAACTTTAATGAAGCTTCTCAGGCATTTTTGGGTAAGCTCAATAAACGTCCGGAAATAGCAAGAGCTCAGACCTTCTTTAATCCCCACTTTCCTCAATATCAGGTTGACGTAGATGCTGCAAAATGTAAACAGGCCGGCATCAGTCCCAATACAATTCTGGAAACTTTGCAGGGCTATTACGGAGGTATTTATGTTTCTAACTTTAACCGATTTGGAAAGCTTTACAGGGTTTACATACAAGCTGATGCTAAATATAGGGTTTCTCCTGAAACATTGAATAGTGTTTATGTACGCAATGGAGCAGAGATGGCTCCTATTACTCAATTTATGACCATCAAAAAGGTCTACGGACCCGATGCCATCAATCGTTTTAATATGTTTACATCAATGTCAGTTAATGGATCTCCTGCTCCAGGCTATACTTCCGGCCAGGCCATTAAGGCCATTAAAGAAGTTGCATCAGAAACGCTTCCTACCGGCTATGGCTACGAGTTTTCGGGTATGACCCGTGAAGAGGAGAGCACAGGAGGAGGTAATACAACTGTTATTGTATTTGCTCTGTGTCTTGTATTCGTTTATTTGCTACTCAGTGCGCAATATGAAAGTTATGTACTTCCTTTAGTAGTTATCCTTTCCATTCCTTTCGGGTTGGCAGGTACATTTATCTTTGCTCAGTTTATGGGACTGGGAAACAACATCTACCTCCAAATATCCCTGATTATGCTAATTGGATTGTTAGCTAAAAATGCAATTTTGATTACCGAGTTTGCCCTTCAAAGACGACATTCCGGAATGAGCATTACATGGTCAGCGGTATTGGGCGCAACAGCCCGTTTACGCCCTATCCTGATGACATCATTAGCTATGATTATCGGTTTGTTGCCAATGATGTTTGCCAACGGAGTTGGTGCTAATGGTAACAGAACATTGGGAGGTGGTGCTATCGGTGGTATGTTGATTGGTGTAATTTGCCAGATATTCGTAGTGCCTGGCTTATTTGTAGTGTTTGAATATCTACAGGAAAAGATTAAGCCTATTACCAAAACAGGCATGGACGTAAGCGAAGTTATACCAGAACTAGAGCAATATACTAAAATTGATAAAGATTAATCGGAATGAAAAAAATAATAATACTAACAATGTGTGTAGCTGCTTTATTGAGCAGTTGCCACATTTATAAATCGTACAAAAGGCCAAAGGTAGCCACTTCGGGCATGTACCGCGACACGGTGTCTGTAAAAGACACACTGGCTTCCGATACTACCAATATGGGCAATCTGCCATGGAAAGAAGTGTTCCGTGATCCAAAGCTTCAGGCTTTGATAGAACAGGGACTTTCACATAATGTAAATTTGCAAACTGCCATGCTTCGTGTCGAAGAGGCTAAAGCAAGCTTACTGGCATCTAAACTAGCGTTTGCACCTTCATTTGCACTTGCACCACAAGGAACCGTTGCTCGTTTTAGTGGCGTTACGGCAGAAACTTATTCGCTTCCGGTAACGGCTAGCTGGCAGGTTGATGCATTTGGAGGATTACTAAATGCTAAGCGCGGGGCTAAAAGCTCTCTTTTGCAAAGCGAAGCATACCGTCAGGCTGTGCAAACACAGGTAATTGCGAATATTGCTAACTGCTATTATACCCTGCTGATGCTGGACAAACAGTTGGATATTACTGAAAAGACTGCAAAGATATGGGGCGAAAATGTAGAAACAATGAAAGCAATGAAAAAAGCCGGCATGACAAACGAGGCCGGTGTATCGCAAAGCGAGGCGACCTATTACCAGGTAAACGCTACTTTGCCCGATTTGCGCCGTCAGATTCGTGAAACTGAAAACACCTTGTCTTTATTGCTGGCACAGAGTCCGCAGCAAATTCAACGCGGAACACTTGCCGATCAACAATTGCCCGAAAAATTATCCGTAGGTATACCTCTGCAGATGCTTTCGAACAGACCGGATGTGAAACAAGCAGAAATGACGCTGGCAAGCGCTTATTACAGTACCAATCAGGCACGCTCGGCCTTTTATCCGCAGATTACACTTAGCGGGTCGGCCGGGTGGACTAACAGTGCCGGAAGCGTCATTGTTAATCCCGGTAAGTTTTTGTTGTCGGCTGTAGGATCGCTTACACAACCCTTGTTTACCAAAGGTGCTAACACAGCCAGACTAAAAATAGCCAAGGCAGAACAACAAGCAGCTTTGCTTGCTTTTCAGCAAAGCATACTGAGTGCAGGTAGTGAGGTGAGCAATGCTCTTTATCAATATCAGGTGGCAGGAGAAAAATGCATTCAGCGCAAACAGCAAATCGAGTCTTTAAACAGCACGGTGGATAAAACCCAGCAACTAATGAAATACGGATCGTCTACTTATCTGGAAGTGCTTACAGCTCAACAATCCTTATTAAGTGCCAGCCTATCGGATGTAGCGGATAGTTTCCAGCGGATTCAGGCTGTTATTAACCTGTATCAAGCCTTAGGTGGTGGAAGATAATAAACAACTTTAAACAATATAGACATGAATATAATCAGCCCGTTGGCTTTTGTCAGTCCCGAAGCAAAAATAGGAGATGGAGTTACCATTCATCCTTTTGCTTATATTGATAAGAATGTAGAAATAGGTAATAATTGTACGATAATGCCTTACGCAAGTGTTTTAAGCGGTACGTGCATGGGCATGGGCAACGAAGTATATCAGAACAGCGTGCTTGGTTCTGCTCCGCAAGATTTTAATTATCGTGGTGGAGATACCATCCTGGAGATAGGCAACAACAATGTGTTTCGCGAAAACGTGGTTATAAGCCGTTCTTCGAATGCTGGAGGAAAAACTGTAATCGGTAACGATAACTCGTTGATGGAAGGTGTACACATCTGTCACGATGCACGTGTGGACGACCATTGCGTGTTAGGTCTTAAATCAATCGTTGCAGGTAACTGTATTATCGAGTCACATGTAATATTCAGCTCCATGGTAAGCATGTTTCAGGATACTCATGTGGGTAGCTGGAGTATGGTGAGAGGGGGCTGCAGATTTAGGAAGGACGTACCTCCGTATATCGTTACATCAACCAACCCCACCAGCTATTATGGTGTAAATGTGAAGTTGCTGGAATACCACAAGTTTCCGGAAAAAATAATCCAACATATTGCCCATGCGTACGAATTAATATACCATGGTAATGTAAGCCTCATCGATGCTGCCATGCGTGTAGAAGAAGAAGTGCCGACTAGCGACGAGATACGCAATATTATCAACTTTGTTCGCAATTCGAAGAAAGGAATTGTATAACAAGTAGCTGAAATAATAGGGATATTCAATTTATAAATACTGTTTAAGCGATAGTATTACGAAATAAAAAGATCAGTTACTATAAATAACTAACGTGAGTTCGATAGAAAAAAATGAAGTCGAACTCACGTTAATTATAAAAGAAAGATATCAACCTACTTCAAATGATATAAAAATAAGGATTCCTGCTCATTCCGATATGGTCTATTTTGACCGACACACCCTTCCAATCTGGGAAATACTTCACAAAATCTGATAAACAAATAGCTCCTACCAGAGTCGCAACAGTGAGTTTCTTTTATAATAAAGGATCTCCAATGGTGTCGTGTCCTGTAGAGAGCCTCTTAGAAACAACTATATGAAATTATGGAAACATCATTAATAAATACATGTACTGCATTTATCCGGTTGGATAGTTACAACTGTACAGCCTGTTGGAAATGCACAGAGACTTGCCCTAACGATGTAATTGATAAATCGTTTTTATTTATTGGCAATACCCTTGTGCATGAACAAGTGATTATATCTAATCCCGAAGAATGTGCAGGGTGCTTAAAATGCAAGCAAGCTTGCGAGTTCAGCGCAATTAATATTATCAGTAACAATACTTGAATTTTATTATAAACCTAAGTTCGGGATTAGCAATAAATGGAAAAACACAATCAACTCAATTAACGTAAGCTTGATATAAATACTCATCCAACTAGTTGAAATTCATTTATTCATATTCCAGAAGGGAAGCTTTATCCATAGAATATGTTAGTTTTTGGCATTGAATTGTCCGCCGTTGCGGAATCAGATTGAGTATTATTGGAAAAATGATAAAACAAAGAATCCGAAGCAGCAAATTCCACACAATATCAGTGTCGCTCCACTATAAATTATCCGATTCTATGTTCGTAGATATTGCTTGAATTAAAAACAAATAGGGTATTCCTCTGATTTTAGAACACCCTATTTTTATTTTGAGAATTCCGGGATCTCGGATATTTTGATTTTGCCAATTAAGTGACAAAGCGAATATCAGGATTGTTTAATTCCAGATTCCGTTCATTTCGGTGAGCACTATCGGTTTTCCATCCGTTACAATAATTGTATGTTCGTGCTGAGCCATAAGGCCACCTTTATTCCCGACCATAGTCCAATCATCATTTTCAAGAGTCTCAGCATAGGTTGAAGTTGTTGAAATAAAGGTTTCGATGGCCACAACTGAGTTCTTACGAAATCGAGCGGTATTCTGTTTGTCCCTAAAATTAGGTATTTCATCCGGTGCTTCATGAAGTTTTCGTCCGACACCATGTCCGGTCAGGTTTTTGATTACTTTATAGCCTCGTTTTTTTGCTTCTGTTTCTATCAAAAGCCCTATATCCGAAATACGTACTCCACCTTTTATATTGTGAATAGCTTTGTAAAGAATCTCTTTAGATGCATTAACGAGATTTTGATATTGGTGTTGATCATTCCCTAATACAAAGGAGCCACCATTATCCGAAAAAAATCCATTTAGCTCTGCAGAAACATCTATGTTAATCAAATCGCCTTCTTGTAATATTCTGCTGTCAGACGGTATACCGTGGCAAAACTCATTATTGACACTTATGCAGGTCCAACCCGGGAAGCCATAGCTTACATAAGGTGCCGATTTTGCCCCAAACTCTTTCAATATCCGTCCTCCAAACTCGTCGAGTTGTTTAGTTGTCATGCCGGGTTTTACATAGTTTCTCATTTCTTTGAGTGTGAAAGCAACTGCTTCGCTTGCTTTTTTAATTCCAATTAATTCTTGTTCGTTAGTTATTGACATATTGATTTTATTTTACGATAGCCACATTGAATATGCTGGTATTATATATTTTGTATTTTTAGATTACTTATCCATACAAGTCCCCAAGTTCCAGCTTATTTATCCTTGAGCGTATTGCACCTCTTGTTCGTCCAAAATTTTTAGCCATAGCCTTTATACTTACACCTTCACAAAACATAACAGTCAACTCGTCATCTTGTTCTGTCGTCCAGGGCATGTAGGCTTCTTTATGTTCGGCCCTCACTTGTTCATAGGAATAAGCTTTAGGGACGATATTCTGATTTAACTTACCTATTACTATTGGTTTTGGTTCATTCGCTAAGGAAACTTGTTTGTCATTTTCTATCGCTGTTTTTATTATATGTATTTGTTCCGAAGGGACAAAATTGGCAGGTATTAAGGTATCCGGAATGTAGACACTGCTTCTGGCTCTTGTAACAGTAACATACAAAAGGTTTATTTCCTCATTTAATTTTGCAATATCAATATCATTCTTTTTATCTCTTGTAAGTTTTTCAAGTTTCTCTTCTGTGATAAAATCATTTACTATTTGAATGCTATCATACTCCATCCCTTTGCAACGGTGAACAGTGGAAAAGATCATTTCGGCATGCTCTTTATCATCATTACCTACATGTTTTTCTTTTATTTCTTTAATAATTTTGGGAATTTTATTTCCATATTCAATCACGATTTCGACTAACATCCTAAGTTGGGCATCCTCCGTTTTTTCAATATATTCTTCAAGCTCTTCAATATCTTTCATCCTTTTGATGAGCTCGTCTTTTATCAACGAACGCTTGTTGTTGTATAAGTTCAACACATCATAAAGTGAAGTACCTTCATCTGCGTAAATATATGAATTTATGTTTCCTTCAAAATAAATGTTTTTTATTTCTTTTTTCTCGGTTATATATTCAATTGCCTTTAACAACAGCCCCAAATTTGTCCGGGCAATAATGGCTTTTGATTTTACACCTTTATGAACTCCTTTTCCTGTTATTTTATATTCCGCGTCATTCCCAATGATCTTTTTCCAATTTAAAATATCTATCGCCAGGTTTGCTATATTCTGACTGAATCTAAAACTTGTAGAAAGGTTTAATGATTTGAAACTGGCTTTTTCAAGAGAGTTCACAGCAAATCTCCAACTATAAATTTGTTGGTGTGTGTCTCCAACAATTACTTTAGTTGCCTTTTGTTTGAAGAAAACGTCAAGCATCACAGCTGACGCATCTTGTCCCTCATCAAAAAGTATGAAATCATAATCCAACTTCAGGTTAGCAAGTTGAAATTTTTTGATGTAAAAATCATGAGTTATTTCAATTTCACCTTTATCCATTTTACTAAGAAATAATCTTGTCTGCTTCTCAATAAAGTCGTAATACTTCGAAACAAATGCCTCAGCTTCCGGATCGGTAACTATTTTAGAGTAATCAAGCTCTTGCACCTTTTGCTTGTCGCTGTTGCAAAAGTATGACATAAACTTGTTTATATGATTTGCAAAAATGTATTCAGTATGTTTTTCTCCGTTTCCTTTAAGTTTTAGTATTTCGGCAATTTCGTAGGTTCTATAACTACCTTGTAGTTTTATTTTGTAACTACTCCGAGATACAATATACCTGTATGCCAGAGAATGGGCCGTTTCAATTACGACATTATATAATCCTTGTTCTGCAAATTTCTTTTTTGCATCTATTTTGGCCGACTTGTTGAATACTAGATAAAGAATTTTACTTGATTGAGGTCTTGCTTTGGCATATTCAATTATAGTCGTAGTTTTCCCTGAACCAGCAACAGCATTGATTTTAATGTTGCCGGTCGAGTTAATTATCTCATATTGCTCCTTAGTCAAATCCATTATTATATCATTAGCATTTCCTTGACCAGTTACAAGACTGTTTACTTGTAACTACTGTTATGTTAGTTCGGTTTTTATTTGTCGCACATGTACAAAATAAAAGAAATAGTATTGAAATTATTAAGTTTCTCATAATATCCTATGCTGGTTGTTTTTTGTTTTTTATGCTACCTCATAACGACCGAGTCTATTCGCATTTGTCTCTTTTCGTAAACCCTCACTCCCAACCTCCCACAAAGTGAATGCGGGCGCAAAACCTGCTAAGTGCACGTCAGCCAGCCTGTGAACATAGGCGTGTGTTGAACTAAATTCCCTTCGGGAAGGGCTTTAATTAGCTCTATTTATTAATACTTTATATTTTTGTTTTACGTTTCATGATGTTGAACGGGAGTTCGCAGCTCCCTTTAAAACTATTACTAATTTTAATGTTCAACATCATGAAAACAGCAAAAGATTTTACTGTTATTGGTCGTGCTATGGCAACAGTTGCCGGCTTCGACCGTGTGTACCAAACCCTCGAACAGCAGGTTGTACTGCGTGGTCAGGCTAAGAGTACGTTTCAAAATTACCTTCACCGCATTGCACAGGTATCGTTTCTGCCGTAGGACTTACTCCTTTGGGTGAGTTCAAACAAATCGGCAACCAAGGTAAATATCTCTATCCGGTGCGTCAGCTGAGTGTAGCTTTCCGCGGAAAACTGCTCGAAGGACTCAAACGCAACCTGAAAATGAAAAACCGTTTGCCGGAGTTTCAACCGATAATCAACCACTGTTACGCCAAACCTTGGGTGATTCACTCACAACCTTCGCTGGGCAACGCCCGTCAGGTGGTAAATTACTTAGCCAAATACACCCATCGGGTAGCTATCAGCAACACGCGCATCAAAAACATAGATGAACAGGGAGTGACCTTTTCTTACAAAGATTACCGTGACAATGCAAATCAGAAACTTATGACCCTCTCGGGGGTAGAGTTCCTGCACCGCTTTGCCATGCATATCCTGCCCCGTAGATTTGTAAAGATACGCTACTTTGGCATACTCACCAGTGCGTACCGGGAGCAAGTCAAAGCCCTGAAAACGAAACCGGATATCTTCCAACTGACCGAAACCAGAGAGCAACGCTTGGTTCGTCTCACAGGATTTGATCCCTGTAGATGTCCTAAATGTAAAACAGGAACTTTACAAGTCACTGAACTTTTGCCCCGTATCCGCTCGCCTGACAATGTGTTTTACAACCGTAAAACTGACCAAAGACATTAATCTATCACCCTGTAAACCCCGTTAGCGAACTGGGTAAGCCATTGATTTGCCCAAAAGGAAGCAAAAACCGCTGTTTCTGCTTGTTTTCTTATCTTTTTTAGCCATATTATTGTAGAAAATCTACTCCTGACAGCACTATTCATCCTTTCTTTTGACTTTTCTTTCCTGCGACAACTCATCAAAACCAGTCGCTATCTCCATAATAAAACTACTTTTTCTTCTCCACGCTCGTTGAATTAAGCTCCCTGCAAAAGGGAATACGGTTCAACCGACGCTTCCTTGCTGGGTCGTTCCGACCACAGGAAGCATAAGTATTAGGGGTAGGCGTTTATTTTTTTTTCAATTTTATCACAACAACCCATTGACAATTATCCATTGTGTGTTTTGCAATTTCATCTTTTGAATTTAGAACCTCAATAGATTCAACTTCCAAAGGGTTGATATTCCAAAGGTCATTTTTGTCAACAATATTTCCTTCACACAAAATTAGTCCATTTCCTTCAAGTTTATTAAGTTCATTAAGTTTCTCACCGATATAAGTAGTAATAATTACAACACCTTTTATTCCTCTTTTGCCATAGAGTGTTGTGCCAATATCGTGATTTAAAACGCCTATTTGTTTTATGTTAGATTTAGATAGATTAAGTCCTTTTTTAAGTTCAACTTTATATCGATATGTATGCCCGTCGATTACTAACATAGGCGTATTGCTTATAAGTTTTCCTTTGGAGTACTCCTCTATTTTATTGACTAAATATCTGTTTTCAACACCTTTGTCATTTAACAAATAACGATTGTCTGAACAGGAGCTGAGTATAATCACTAAAAATGAAAATAGAATATAATTCTTCATACTTTGTTTTTACTGTTTTATAATTTACTTTTATTTTGCTTCGAGTATGTACTTATATAGGTAGTAGCTTTCACAAAAGTTGATTTTTTTTTTGCGCTTACCCCTAACGACCGAGGCTATGGGCATTTGGCGGTTTGCGGGAGCGTTCGCTGTCGAACCGCTACAAAAGTAAAAGCGGGAGCAAAGCCTCCAAAAAGCAATACTCCCGCCAATGCGCATAGGCGTGTGTTAGGTGTATTTGTTTGGTTTTCAGATTAAATGTTCATCAATAATTTCCAAAATTTCGTGTTTAAACCGTTTGTCTGAGAAAAAGTTGAAATTTCTCCTTTCTGTCAAATTTGAATTATATTTAATTGGTGGTTCAAATAATGTTTGTTGATTATTGTCAGGTATGTGTTTTGAATTTGTATTATTAACAAAATCACCCATTTTTGCCAAACCTGTATAGAATCGATTGAAAATATTCCTTATTGCCTCAGAACTATTGTCAATTCCAATCCATTTTCGTCCAAGTTGTTCCGCTAAATCCAATGTTGTACCTGAACCTGAAAAACAATCTAAAACAATGTCTCCTTTATTTGAAGAAGCTTTAATTATTCTTTCTAGTAAATATGGGTTTTTTTCGGTAGGATAACCTGTAATCTTGATACTTTGATTTAAAGAATCCTGAACATCCAACCAAATATCCTGAACAGGAATTCCTTTGTCTTCGTCTAAAAACACTTTTCTTCGTGGATTTCCCGTTGGAGACCAATAAATTTCACCTTTTGCATCAAATTCATCTAATCTCTCTGGCGTGTATTGCCAATGTTTACCTTGAGGTGGGAACATGCCTCTCCATTCTTTTCCTGTTTCACCATTCCTAATACCAGGTGCATGGATTGGAACTTTTTTAAATCTTCTTCCACTTTTTTCATCAACACATGGATACTCTTTTAAAATTTTCTCATCTGTCCATGCATCTGTTGCTCTATGCCATGTGTAATTATCACTTTTAGAATAAAATACAATATAGTCTGAAATATTACCGTATGTTTTTCTTGTCGAATTTTTATTACTGCATTTCTTTCTAGTGATAAATCCTCTGAAATTTTTTGCTCCAAAAACCTCATCCATTATCACTTTTATTTGAAATGTCATGTTACTATCTAAATGAATATAGATTGAACCATCTTCGGAAAGTAATTCTCTAATTAAGATTAATCTTCTTCGAATAAACTCAATAAAATGACTTCCAATTAAATCATCTTTATATGAATCTTTTTGGTGTCTTGATTGAAAAATGCTATTCGTGCCATATGGAGGGTCAATGTATACTAATTTTACTTTGCCTTTAAGCCCTTTCTGATGAATAAGATGACTCATTACATCCAGATTGTCACCAAAGAATAAATTATTCTCATTATCGCCCCCTACAATTAACTCATATTCGCTTTTCTGTTTTGCGTTTAAGATTTGTTTTTCTGGTGATTTTCCTTCATACTTTAGTTCGTAAGAGAAATCACCTGTAAAAACTTCATCTGTAATAATATGAGTTTCTTCTGTCCAATTAATTGAAGTTATGCCAGTAGCCATATTATTAACTATTTAACCATTCTTCAGTAATTCTATCACTTATCATTCTTAGTGTAACAACTATAATATCATCTGATACTTCTTCAAGATAACTGTAGTCATTCCACATAGAACCAAGTAAAAGACCCGGTCCATCGTTTACAAAAATCACCTTAGTTCTTAAATCCTTACCTTTTGCATATTCCAAAACCTCACTTGATGCATTATGATATCCTCCTGTTCTGTCATCTTCTTGCGCACCCCCTCTATCTGAATCATATCGAGCAAATCCAACAGCTAAAATGACTCCATCTTTTTTTATTACAAAATCAGCAGGTCTGTCTGGTTTGGGGTAATCAGGAAATACTTCTCCTAATAAAATATCTCTTCCTGCTCTTTCTGGGCCTTCTAATACATATTCAGGCAGTTTTAATCTTAGTAACTCAAACATTCTTTCAGTCATGTCATAACCTTTTTGTCCTCTATCCTTATATTCCCATAGAATAGCACACAAAGCTTCGTCAGGCATTGGTCTCGAATTAAATGCTTTCTGAACTTCTGTTATTGGTCTAAATCCCTTGCCAAATTCATCGCAAATCCATTGAGCACTGCTTTTCTTCTTTAGCATTTCAACTGGTGTATTCGGACTTACATACTTTCTAAAAACACGTGCAAGTTGTATTCTCATCCACGGTTGTTTAACTTCTATGGTTTCTAAAAATAATCTTTGCGAACTTTCAGAAGTTTTTAGTATTTGCCCAAAAATTTCAAGAACTGGTCTATAGAGTTGACATGCGTCAACAAGAATATCGGGATAAAATTCTCCTGTTGCAAGCGTTATCCAATTAGCACCTTCAGATTTATAATCTCTAAATTTCTTATCCATTATTTCTTATTTCGTTTGATTTTAAATTTCTACAAAGATACCAATTTTTTCAATGATTATTCCGTGCTAAAATTGTTGCTTTCTGCATGTCTTTCTTTTTTTTACAAGTACGCCTAACACCCATATATGTGCAATAGAGTTACACATACTCTCCCAATTTAGTTCTGTATGTGCAATAGAGTTGCACATATTTCCCCTTTCGAAACAGTGTCTATATAAAAACTTTCCCAATCGGTCAGTCGACCGGATTGGGAAAGTTTCGGTGTTTTATGCTTTTGTTTCTGGGTCCGTTGTATCTGTTTTCCTGCCACCGCGTTTGTATATTACGGTAGCTGCGGTTTTGTATTTGTGGTAAAACTCCGGTGCTTTGCGTTGGAATTGTATAACCAGTCGGTCGAGGGTGTTTTTCTTTATGTCGGCAGCCTGCCCAAAAAGTTCGGAAATGCGGCGGGTGACATCTTTTTGGTCTATCCCTGCTGTTTTGCGTGTGTTGCTGTAGCCTTTCAGCCGGGTAAGCACAGTGTCGAAGTAGGTAATCTCATCGGGGCCTATTCCTTCGTTGGTAAGTTCGATTGGCGGAATTTTGCGTGCTTCGCTAAGTACGGTAGTGCCTGCATCAATAATTTCTTGCCGATCGAAGTGTTCTACCTTTGTCGGTGTAAAGTTAATCAGTGCTTGCAGGCTTTTGTTGCCCTGTTGTCCGGCGTAAGAGTGTATAGCTCCGGAGAATTCAAGTACATAATCAGTGACTTCTTCCTGCAGATCGTCCTTGTCGTCGACAATTCCAGTCAGATCCTGACTTTGGAGAGCGGATAGATCTTCAATCTCACTGTTAATCACTTTCAATTGTTTAATGCCTTTTACAAAGGTTGGGATAACAGCCACTGCGGCTTCATTGTTTTCAGCTTCAATCACAATCTGCTTGTTGGAGCTGAGTCTTGCTTTTTGATAATTATTCATTTTAAATTAGAAATAGAAGTTGGACAATGTGTTTCTGTGAAAAACGCTGTAAATTTAGAAATAATAATTTAAACAAACAACTCAAATTGTGTATAATTGTAAGGAAAAGATACATTTTTAATTCATTCTGTATTCTGGGCTCTTGTGGCGAGGTTTAGCAAAGCAGTTGTTAGGATCAGTTGAAGCAATCAATGCCTTACCTCCGATGTTTGTTCTATGAAACCGGTCGTAAAGTTGCGTTATACTATCGTAAAGTTGTCTGCGCGGTCGTAAAGTTGCGTTATACTAGTGTAAAGTTGTCTGCGCGGTCGTAAAGTTGCGTTATACGAGCGTAAAGTTGCCTGCGCGGTTGTAAAGTTGAGTTATACTATCGTAAAGTTGCTTTCGCGGTCGTAAAGTTGCGTTATACTAGTGTAAAGCTGCTTTCGCGGTCGTAAAGTTGGGTTATACTAGCGTAAAGTTGTCTGCGCGGTCGTAAAGTTGGGTTATACGAGCGTAAAGTTGGGTTATACGAGCGTAAAGTTGTCTGCGCGGTTGTAAAGTTGAGTTATACTATCGTAAAGTTGGTTTCGCGGTCGTAAAGTTGCGTTATACGAGCGTAAAGTTGTCTGCGCGGTCGTAAAGTTGGGTACTTAAAATAATTATGAATTATGAATTATAAATTGTGAATTATGAACTATGAATTATAAATAATGATATACCTGTTTATTGTCCGTAGAGCTTGTCCTGATCTATCGGGAACATTCACATTTTGCCTTGTTTATCCCCTACGGGGAATTGGTTGTATTGGTTTTTTATTTTCTATTGATATGTATTCCCTACGGGAAATAACTCATTATAAATAGAAAGTGTATGTACGCAACACCAGATTCGCATTAATTTATGAATGATTGGACTAACGTCTATTTTCGGGCATGCAGTTTACAGAACAATACTGATCAAAGATAAATTAAAAAATTTATCTTTGCACTTTAAAGTTTATAGATTCAAAATCGAAAATATGATACAGAAATGGACTAAAACCTTCGACCAATATTACATTTTCAAATACGTCATCAAGTGGTTCATATATATAATACCCCTATCGGTTGTTGTCGGATCAATGGTCGCCTTTTTTTTGTGGTTACTTGATTTTGCAACCACTGTTCGCTGGGCCAACGGTTGGCTGCTTTACTTTTTGCCAATAGCCGGTGTTGCCATTGTTGCGCTGTACAAGTTCAAAGGTAAAAATGCCGATGCGGGAAACAATCTGGTAATGGACGAAATTCACAAGCCCGGCGGTGGTATTCCGTTCCGAATGGCACCATTTGTCCTTATCTCCACCGTTGCCACCCATCTTTTCGGGGGTTCTGCAGGTCGCGAAGGTACGGCCGTGCAGATTGGCGGTAGCGTGGCCAATTATTTCGGAAAAATAATGAAGCTGAAAAACGAAGACCTACGCATATTGCTCATGACGGGTATTGCGGCAGGTTTTGGAGCTGTGTTCGGGACACCTATTGCCGGAGCTATTTTTGCCCTCGAAGTATTATCCATTGGACGCATTAAGTACGATGCACTGCTGCCTTGTTTTTTCGCGGCAACACTTGCTAATATTGTGTGCACCTTGTACGGCATACATCATACACACTATCAAATCAACTTTCACGAGCAAGCCACCACTTTCGGTTTTTTCCATTTAAAATTCAATTATAAAATTCTATTTTGGGTAACGCTGTCGGCCGTTTTGTTTGGCTTAATAAGCAATGTATTTTCCGAACTCTCGCACTCCATTAAAAGTATTGCTCATAAATATGTGAAATGGAAATTCGCCATTCCGGCAATAGGAGGACTTTTGATTATTACACTCACTTTTATACTAGGCACAACAGATTATTTAGGCCTGGGCGTAACCACACAAAGTGGAACGGGTAACAGTTTAGTAAATGCGTTTAAGCCCGGAACTGTCGACAACTTTAGTTGGTTCTGGAAAATCATATTTACAGTAATTACCTTGAGCACCGGATTTAAAGGAGGCGAAGTTACCCCACTCTTTTTTATCGGAGCTACCTTGGGCAATGTCATTGCCATGCATACGGGTATGCCTGTTGACTTGTTCGCAGCCCTGGGCTTCATAGCCGTATTTGCCGGAGCAACCAACACACCCCTGGCTTGTACACTTATGGGTGTAGAATTATTTGGCGGCGAACACGTGCTGTATTTTGCATTGGCCTGTTTTATTGCTTACTACTTTAGCGGACATTCCGGTATTTACACTTCGCAACGGGTAAGCGTTTCAAAAGCCGACCTTACCGATCACCTAAACCCCAAAAACACATTAAAACATATCAGGGAAAACAAAAACAACAGAAATGAAAAAACAAATTAAAACTCATTTATTAGGTAAATTACTGATTTACCTCAAGACAGGCGAAAATATTAAATCAAAAACATTACTGCGCAAAATGTTTCCAACCAGCCTGTATCGTAATATCCTAAATATGGCCAAAGAAGATGGAATCATGAATGCTTCGGTATTCAATGCACACATGAGTTTTAGTGGCGATAACAAAATCAGGCAATTCTCTTACGAATCCGATAACAGTGGACTTACTGTATGTGTTGAATTGATTGACACCAAAGAAAAACTGCAACAGTTTTTTATGAAACACAGCGAATCGCTAAAAGACAAAGTAGTTATTTTCAAAGAAGTGGAATATTGGGATGTGGAATAAATCCTGCAAACAAATCGTATTTGCTAAAAATTGTGGCCTTTGCGTCGTTTACGTGCTTTTGATGCAAGCCCCGGGGATGCATAGTACATCTTGTTTCTCACACCTATACAAAATATAATATACAGCTGCGCTGCGCCTATGGTTTTTTATGTCTGACTAATTTCTACAAATAGTTAGGTGCTTCCGTGAAGTCGGAATGTCTCATCTGCATCTTTTGAGGGACAGAGTCCCGGAATATTTGGAGAATTTCGCATTGTTTTATCATCATTAGGTGCGACTGGAACATTCCGACTTCACGGAAGCACCGTAATATTCAACTGTATAGTTTGTGAATAAGCCAGAGCTCAGGTTTATGCTCCCCTCCTTAGCTCCGACCTAAACCCGAAAATTCACTCGGTATTCAGTCATCACCACGCTCCGTTCCGTACTTTTGCTTTCCATTGCTGTATTTCTTCTTTCGCATTCAGTGGGCAGAACGCCGGACTCCGTATTTCCGCTTTCCAACCGGGGTTTTTCTATTTCGGTTTTAGGAATATTGCCTTCGGTTTTAGGAATTTTTGCTTTTAGTTCGGGAATATTCATGCCGCACCGAGGAATATTCGTTCCGCACTGAGGAATATTGACGGCGCACTGAGGAATTTTTAGTTCCGTTAGAGGTATTTTGCATACTAATTGAGTATCCATTAAGAAGTTTTAATGGGGATACATTTCGCTTTGAGTATTTTCACATACCAATTGAGTATCTATTAGGAAGTTTTAATGGGGCTTAAGACATAATTAATATATCACGCATACCAATTGTGTCAGGAAGCATTCCAATTAAGTAATGGAGCGTCGGAGTTGAGTATTTTCACACTTTCACTTAAGAATGTAACACACAAATTAGCACTTCATTCACTTAAATTGTTTCAGCAAGCATACCAAGCAAGTTATTCAGCATTCCGGCTTCGCAGAAACGCGGACGCACCAACGAAAATTACCTTCCACTTGCCAAATACGCCGGACTCTTTAAGCCCTGAACACCCCTGCCGAAAGAAACCCCCATACAGACAAAGAAACCCTCTGCCCGCAATAAAAAAAGAGCTTGACCAATAAGATCAAACTCTTTCCTAAAGACATCGAATAAGGTCTGTTTTGTTATAACCAAGTCTCAGTATCGCACCACTACATACTACTTACTACCAACCACTTATCGCTTATCACTTATCGCTTACTGCTTACTGCTTACTGCTTACTGCTATTCTCAAAACGACTGCATATCGCACAACCGTTTATAATAGCCGTTCAGGGCAATCAACTCCTCGTGTTTACCACGTTCCACTATTTTACCTTCGTGCATCACACAAATTTCGTCGGCACGTTTGATGGTCGACAAGCGGTGAGCCACCACCAGTGTGGTGCGGTTCAGCATCAGTTTTTCCAGCGCTTCTTGCACCATTTTTTCCGACTCGGTGTCCAGTGCCGAAGTAGCTTCGTCCAGAATCAATATCGGAGGGTTTTTCAGTATGGCACGGGCTATACTTACCCGTTGGCGTTGCCCGCCCGAGAGCTTGCTTCCGCGGTCGCCAATGCTGGTTTCGTAGCCATTCTCGGTACCCATAATAAACTCATGCGCATTGGCTATTTTGGCAGCCTCCATCACCTGTTCAAGCGTGGCGCTATCCACCCCGAAAGCAATGTTATTGAAGAAGGTATCATTAAACAAAATGGCTTCCTGATTGACGTTGCCCATCTGCGAACGGATGTCGTGCGTCTTAAAGTTCTTTATATTCACACCATCCATCAGGATCTCGCCTTCCACCGGATCATAGTAGCGTGGCAGCAGATCCACCAGAGTCGATTTTCCCGAACCCGACTGCCCCACCAGCGCCACCGTTTTACCTTTTGGCACCACCAGGTTGATGTCTTGCAGCACCCAATCGGTTTGATATTTGAAGCTCAGATTCCGAAATTCTATCCTGTCCGAAAAAGGTTGCAGAGTCTGCGGTTTTTCGGGGTCTTCAATCGTATTTTTACTCATCAGGATTTTGTCCACGCGTTCCAGCGAAGCCATTCCCTTCTGGATACTGTACGATGCTTTCGACAGATCTTTTGCCGGAGCAATGATGCTGTAAAAAATCACGATGTAATAGATAAATTCGGAAGCCCCAATACTACTTTTGTTACTCAAAATAAGCGTTCCACCAAACCAAAGCAGAATGGCAATAACCACCGTACCCAGCAGTTCGCTCACCGGATGAGCCAGGTTGTAACGGCGGTTCAACCGGTTAAAGGTTTTACGAAGTTTCTCGTTCAACAAACTAAAACGGGCTTCCAGTTTATGTTCGGCGTTAAAGGCTTTCACCACACGCAGTCCGCCCAATGTTTCTTCTATCTGCGAAAGCAGTTCGCCGGTTTGTTCTTGTCCCAGTGTCGATCTTCGCTTCAGCGATTTACCAATTTTACCAATCAACCAACCACTAAAAGGCAACAACACCAAAACAAACAGCGTTAGCTCCCAACTCATATAAAACATTACGGCAAGATAACCCAGTATCAGAATCGGATTTTTAAACACCATGTCCAACGAACTCATGATCGAAGCTTCTACCTCGCTCACATCACCCGTCATACGCGACATGATATCACCTTTGCGTTCGGCGGTAAAAAAGCCGATAGGCAGACTGATAATCTTTTTATATAGTTGATTACGCAAATCGCGTAATACTCCGGTACGAATTGGAATCACAAAATACGAACCCATATAAAATGTTCCGACTTTAAGCGATGTCATTACGATCAGAAAAGCACCTAAATAAAGTAATGCTGCACTGGGTCCTACCGTGGATATAAAATGCTGAAGATAATAAGACAAATTATTTTTAACCGCATTGATAATTACTTTAATACTATCGTGCGATGTCCAGTTTTGATAAACCGCTACAGTTTGTTCTATTTTAAACAGCACATTCAGTACCGGCATAATTGCAGTATAAGAAAATAAGCTGAAAATCAAGGTTAATAGATTAAACAGCAAGCTTAAGAAAACGTATTTCTTATAGGGCGGAATAAATCGCCTGAGGAGTGTTATAAATTTGAACATTCTTTTAGTTACGAGTTACAAGTTACAAGAAGTAACAGAAAACAAATAAGGATTAATAGCACCGTAATTACTACCGACTACCGACTCCTTACTGCTTACGACTTACCACTTACTGCTTACTGCTTACTGCTTCTTCACACTCCCGTATAATTCCGTGGAGTAATGCGTTTCAATTCTTCTTTTACCGACTGACTAACATCCAGCGTTTCGATAAAATCGCGAATCGATTTTTCGGTGATGCCTTCATTGGTACGTGTCAAAGCTTTCAGAGCTTCGTAAGGCGACGGATACGCTTCGCGGCGCAAAATGGTTTGAATACCTTCGGCAACCACCGCCCAGGTATTATCCAAATCGCGGTAAATAGCTTTTTCGTTCAACAGCAATTTACTCAAGCCCTTCAAAATACTTTGTGTAGCTATCATGGTGTGAGCAAAAGGCACACCCACATTTCTCAACACGGTACTGTCAGTCAGGTCGCGTTGCAGGCGGGATATCGGCAATTTAGCCGACATAAATTCCAACGAAGCATTTGCCAGCGCCAGATTACCTTCCGCATTCTCAAAGTCAATCGGGTTTACCTTATGGGGCATCGCCGACGAACCTACTTCGCCCGCTTTAATCCGTTGTTTGAAATATTCCATCGACACATACGCCCACACATCCCGGCAAAAATCAATGAGAATGGTATTGATACGTTTCATGGCATCAAACTGCGATGCCAGATTATCGTAGTTGGATATTTGTGTTGTCCACTGTTCGCGGTCCAGACCCAGCTTGCCCGACACAAATTTATTTCCGAAGTTTTTCCAGTCAATGGCAGGGTAAGCCACTGTGTGTGCGTTGAAGTTTCCGGTAGCACCACCAAATTTGGCCGAGTTAGGAGCTTGTTTCAATATGGCAAGTTGTTGATTCAGACGATTCACAAAAACCATCATCTCTTTACCCAACCGGGTTGGCGAAGCAGGTTGTCCGTGGGTTTTAGCCAGCATCGACACATCGCGCCACTCATCTACCAAGTGAGTTAAGGCCTTCAACAGTTCATCCATTTCTGGATAATACACATCTGCCAATGCATCTTTTATGGAGCGGGGCACAGCCGTATTATTAATATCCTGTGACGTTAAGCCAAAATGAATAAATTCTTTGAACGACTCCAAACCGAGTGCATCAAATTTTTCTTTTAGAAAGTATTCAATCGCTTTTACGTCGTGGTTGGTTACTTTTTCAATATCTTTTACTTTCAATGCATCCGCTTCCGAAAATTCGGTGTAGATAGCCCGTAATTTTGGGTAGATGGCCGCCGGAACTTGTTCAAGTTGTTTCAGCGGAATTTCACATAAAGCAATAAAATATTCAATTTCAACCAAAACGCGGTAACGCATCAAAGCATATTCCGAAAAATAAGCAGCGTAAGCTTCGGTTTTTGTACGGTAACGACCATCAATAGGAGAAATAGCGGTAAGAAGGGATAAATTCATGTCTTATTTTAAATTTATAATTTCAGTCAAGTAAATGATAATTATTATTGCTATGTTTTTTACCACAATAGTTCACACTAGTTTTAATATAGAAGATATAAGACTAAGAACACATAGTGAGGCTGTCTCAAAAGTCTTTTTAGAACGCAAATGACGCAATCTTATTGAATTGAAATTCAGCAAATCAGATTCAACTGTACAAATCTTATTTGCGAAAATTTGTGGTGTTTGCGTTATTTGCGAGCTTTTGACACAACCCTTTCAGACTAAGCAAAAGTATCGTCAGATACTTTTACTATGTGACCTAAGTCTTTTTCCCCATTATTTCTATGTGTGCTATGTGATAGAAATAGTTCATTAAATATTGGAAACTACTTATCTGACGTTGGTTTGCACAAAACAGCTCTCATTTCAGCCCCATTAAAGACAAAGCACAACGGCAACTGATTTTTCAAATAAATAGCTCTTTATTCTAAAAATCAAGCCGCAAAGTTAATCAATTCTGCCGGATTAGAAAAGTTTCTCGCACTCCCTTGCAACACTGATTCTTTTTGGTTACTTTTGTTTCACAAAGTAGAATAGCAACACTCACTAACACCGGAAATAGATTCCGGTAAAACACTATTTTTCAAACAAAAAACACACAAAACACATGAGATACGTAAGAATTCACAAGGAAGGTCGATTAATTTTAGGTACACTTGCTTTAGTTCTTTTATTCGTCAACTTGTATATTTACACTCATTTTACATTTGGATTATTGCCCGTAATCAACATCATTATTTCGGCTTTGCTCCTGTTCTTTTTTGCCTACTTTTTTCGCAATCCTCCGCGCAAAGTATATATCGACGACGCTAGTCTGGTGGTTGCACCGGCCGATGGAACCGTGGTAGTGGTTGAACCTACGGATGAATTGGAATATTTTGGCGACAAACGTATTCAGGTTTCTATCTTCATGTCGGTTTTCAACGTACATGCCAATTGGTATCCTATAAAAGGTACTGTTATTAAATCGGTTCACCATAGCGGCCGACACATGGCAGCTTTTTTGCCAAAATCAAGCCACGAAAACGAACGCTCTACGGTCGTACTGGAATCGGAAGGTAAAACCCAGATTCTTGTTCGTCAAATTG
>WSSedL1CaDRAFT_10000247_pt1 | contig 37718 bp, 36 predicted proteins | sample WetSurSL1Cattail_FD_9464 | JGI IMG/M metagenome (IMG submission 9464)
TTATATTCCAACTTCAAAAATTGAAGGAGCCACAAAACTGGTTCAAACTGGAGCTAAAGTAGGTGTCAATTACCTGAAATATTACGGAGAAAAAATGGTCAATTCTGATTTGACCCGTGATAAACTCAATGAAGACAACGCCGAAGATATTTATGACGGACTAAAAAGTTTGAAAGGAAGCGCTTTGAAAGTAGCACAGATGCTAAGTATGGATAAGAATTTCTTGCCACAGGCTTATGTAGAAAAATTTTCACTATCACAATTTTCTGTTCCACCACTTTCTGCGCCATTAGTACTAAAAACATTCAAAACTAATTTTGGTAAAACACCTTATGAAATTTTTGATGAATTCAATGCTAATTCGGTAAATGCGGCGAGTATTGGTCAAGTGCATTTGGCCGTAAAAGACAATAAAAAATTAGCAGTAAAAATTCAATATCCAGGTGTAGCCAATAGCATTTCATCTGATTTGGCTTTGGTAAAACCAATTGCTATCAGAATGTTTAATTTACAAGGCAAAGATTCTGATAAATATTTCAAAGAAGTAGAAGACAAATTAATTGAGGAAACCAATTATTTGTTGGAACTCAGACAAAGTCAAGAGGTAGTTGAAGCCTGTAAAAAAATAGACAATCTGATTTTTCCTGAATATTATCCTGAATATTCTTCGGAGAAAATAATCACGATGGATTGGATGACTGGACTTCATTTATCTGAATTTAAAAATTCAGATCCAGAAATTGCCAATAAAATTGGTCAGGCATTATGGGATTTTTATATGTACCAAATTCATATTCTCAAAAAAGTACATGCCGATCCTCATCCAGGAAATTTCTTGATCAACGATAAAAATCAATTGGTTGCACTTGATTTTGGCTGTATGAAAACCATTCCAGATGACTTTTACATTCCGTATTTTGAGTTGATTAACAAAGAAGTAATTGATAACCAAGAACTCTTTCGAGAAAAATTATTCGAATTAGAAATCCTTAGAACTGATGATTCACAAGAAGAAATTAGTTATTTCACTCAGATGTTTTATGATTTATTGTCTTTGTTTACCAAACCTTTTCAAACAGAAAATTTTGATTTTTCAGATGAAGAATTCTTTGAAAGCATTGCTCAATTAGGCGAACGTTTTTCTAAAGACACCAATCTTAAAAAAATGAATGGAAACCGTGGATCCAAACATTTTATTTATATGAATCGAACCTTTTTTGGTTTGTATAATTTAATGTTTGATTTGAAAGCAAAAATTGTGGTAAATGCTTTTAAAAAATACAACTAGTGAAAAAAGAAAATCTTCCGTCAAAAATATGTTTGGTTTGCAAGCGACCTTTCAATTGGCGGAAAAAATGGGAAAAAGTTTGGGATGAAGTCAAATACTGTAGCGAAAAATGCAAAAGAAACAAATAAATGTGGTTTGGTTTAAGAGAGACCTTCGTTTACAGGATAACGAAGCGATTTTTAATGCAGCACAGTCAGGAAAACCTACATTGTTATTATATGTATTTGAAAAATCTCTAGAAAATGACCCACATTATAACCAGAGACATTGGAATTTCATCAAACAATCTCTTGTTGACATCAACAAACAACTTAAAAAATCAAATACTCATGTTTTAACTATAACTTCAGAAATAGCTGCTGTTTTCAATACGCTCCAAGAAGTCTATAAAATAGACACTGTTTTTTCACATCAGGAAACAGGTTTAAAAATTACTTATGAAAGAGATAAAACCTTCAAACGATTTTGTAAAAACAATCAAATCAATTGGGTTGAAAATATCAATAACGGCATTTTTAGAGGATTAAAAAACCGAACGGATTGGGTTTCTAAATGGGAAAATTACATGAATAAACCTCAATTTGTTTTTGATTCTAAAGCAGAAAATTTTCTTCCTTCAAAAGCAATTTTCGAACTAGAAAAAACATTAAAAAAAACCAATTTAGATACTATTCCGGATACTATTTTCCAAAAAGGAGGCAGTACTATGGCTGAAAAATATTTACAAAACTTTTTTGACGAACGCTATCAGAATTATGGTTCTCATATTTCAAGTCCTATGTTGGCCCGAAGAAGTTGCAGTAGATTATCGCCTTATATTGCCTGGGGAAACCTATCTTCCAGACAGGTTTTACAAAAAGCGGCCACGTTTAGATTGACTTGCAGCCATAAAAGGCAAATCGATTCATTTGTATCCAGACTGACTTGGCAGGCACATTTCATCCAAAAATTTGAAATGGAAGAAATCATGGAGTTTGAAAGTATCAATAAAGGTTTTCATTCGTTAAAAAAGAAAGTCAATCCAACTTATATCGAAGCTTGGAAAACGGGACAAACAGGATTCCCATTAATCGACGCTTGTATGCGTTGCCTAAATGAAACCGGCTATTTGAACTTTAGAATGCGTGCGATGTTAGTGTCGTTTTTCACGCATAATTTATGGCAGCCTTGGCAGGAAGCCACTCAACATTTATCTCAAATGTTTCTAGATTTTGAACCCGGAATTCATTTTCCTCAATTGCAAATGCAGGCTGGCGAAACAGGAATCAATATGTTACGTATTTACAACCCAATAAAAAACAGTCATGAGCATGATCCTGAAGGTGAATTTATAAAAAAATGGGTACCAGAATTACGCAATTTACCCAAAGCATTTTTACATGAACCCTATAAAATAACCTATTTAGACCAAAAATTTAATGCATTCGAAATAGGTATCAGTTATCCAAAACCAATTGTAAACATGGAACAAACTCGGAAATTTGCCAGTGATTTTTTGTGGAAAATGAAAAAAAATCCATTGGTAAAAGAGGAAAGTTCTCGTATACTAAGATTACACACCATGGCCGATATTGGCGACAGCGAATAATGGTTAATCACAATTTCAAAAAAAAGATAAATATCAAATAAAAAGACTGTGACTATAAAAAAAGAACTTAGCGATTTAGACAAAGACCGCATCATTTAAATGGCCTGGGAAGACCGAACAACTTTTGAAGCGATTCAGTTGCAATTTGGATTAAAAGAACAAGAAGTAATTAATTTGATGCGTACTGAAATGAAAGCTTCTAGTTTTAGAATGTGGCGCGAAAGAGTGCAAGGTCGCAAAACAAAACATGAAAAACTGAGGATTTTTACTGACGGTCGTTTTAAATGCAGCAGACAAAGACAAATAAACAATAATAAAATTTCGAAAAGATAATTCAACATGAAAAACATTCTAATCATTGGCGGTAGCAAAGGAATTGGAAATGCTATTTTATTGCAACAATTGGAAAACAATTACATTTATAATATCAGCAGAAATGCACCCGAGATTACACATCCCAATCTAAAACATTTTTCGATTGATATATTACAAGATGCATTGCCAGAAATCAAAAACATCGATACTTTAATCTATTGTCCGGGTTCTATTAATCTAAAACCCATCGGGAATTTAAATATTGATGATTTTAGAAATGATTTCGAAATAAATGTTATTGGAGCTGTAAAATGCATTCAGAAATATTTACCCATATTAAAAAAAGGAAATAATCCGTCTATAGTACTGTTTAGTACAGTTGCTGCAAAACTAGGAATGCCTTTTCATGCTAGTATTGCTACTGCAAAAGCAGGAGTTGAAGGCTTAGTAAAATCGTTGGGTGCTGAGTTAGCATCCTCAATTAGAATCAATGCGATTGCACCTACTATTACCGAAACTTCACTTTCAGCAAACATTTTACGAAATGAAAGAATGAAAGAAATGATGGTAGAACGTCATCCCATGAAAGGCTATTTAAAAGCCCCTGAAGTAGCCGAAATGGCTGATTTTTTAATTTCAGAAAAGGCTAAATCCATATCAGGACAAATTTTCGAAATGGATTACGGAATTGTAACTTTTAAAATTTAAAGACAAAAAACAACATGATAAAAGAAATGAAAAGTTACGAGAAAATCGAACAATACGATACTGAAATAACAGAATTACTAGCAGATAATTACAGAATAATCATTAATAATTTAGGTGAAAATGTAAATAGAGAAGGTCTTGAAAAAACACCAGAACGTGTTGCCAAAGCAATGCAATATCTAACTCATGGTTACGGATTAGATCCATTAGAAATACTGAAATCGGCTTTATTTACCGAAGATCACAAACAGATGATTGTGGTAAAAGACATCGAAGTATATTCAATGTGCGAACACCACATGTTACCCTTTTTTGGAAAAGCTCACGTGGCTTACATTCCCAATGGAAAAATTGTAGGTTTAAGCAAAATTCCCCGAGTGGTTGATGCTTATGCACGAAGAATGCAAGTACAAGAACGATTGACCGATCAAATTAAAAACTGTATTCAAGAAGCCTTAAATCCGCTTGGAGTTGCCGTTGTAATTGAAGCGCAACACATGTGCATGCAAATGCGAGGAATTCAAAAACAAAATTCTGTTACAACGACTTCTTCATTTACTGGTGCATTTGAAAAAGACAAAACTAGAAAAGAATTTATCAGTTTAGTTTCTAATAAATTAAGCTAATTTTAAATTAAAAACCATGAAAATTCTCTTAACAGGTGCAACTGGTTACATTGGAAAACGACTTTTGCCTATTTTAGTTGCGCAAGGTCATGATGTGATATGCTGTGTAAGAGATAAAAATCGGTTTTATATTCCAATTGAATTCAAAGACCATATAGAGGTTATTGAAGTTGATCTTCTAAAAAAAGAAAGCTTATTAAATATTCCTGAATCAATTGATGCTGCTTATTATTTAATTCATTCCATGTCTAGTTCTTCGGATAATTATGATGAACTAGAACGTATTTCGGCTGAGAATTTTGTCGAAAGAATCAATAAAACCCAAACTAAACAAGTTATTTACCTCAGCGGAATTGTAAATGACAAATCGCTTTCTAAACATTTATCGTCCAGAAAACAAGTAGAAGATGTTCTCACTTCAGGAACATTTGTAATGACCACTTTAAGAGCAGGAATCATTGTGGGTTCTGGAAGTGCTTCATTTGAAATTATTCGGGATTTAGTCAACAAACTGCCTGTAATGATTACGCCCAAATGGCTCAATACTAAATGCCAACCTATTGCTATCAATGATGTTTTGGAATTTTTATCGAAATCACTATTAAATCCGCTTACGTACAATCAGAGTTTTGATATTGGAGGTCCTGATATCCTAACTTATAAAGAAATGCTTTTGGCTTTCGCCAAAGCAAAAAACCTGCATCGATGGATTTTTACCGTTCCTGTGATGACGCCAAAATTATCGTCGTATTGGTTGTATTTTGTAACCTCAACTTCATACAAATTAGCTTCGGCATTAGTGAGCAGCATGAAAGTAGAAGTAATTTGTAGAAATACTAAAATCAATGAATTATTAAAAATCCAACCAATGTCTTATGAAAAAGCCTTATCTAAAGCTTTGTTAAAAGTCGAAGAAGATCAGGTCGCATCGAGTTGGAAAGACTCCTTAGTTAGTGGACGATTTAAAAATAACCTCTCCGAATTTCTAAAAGTTCCTAAAAAAGATTGCTATATCGATAGACGCAAAAAGGAAATCATCAACCGAGATTTTACCATCAATCAAATTTGGTCCATTGGTGGAGAAACGGGTTGGTATTATGGAAATTGGTTGTGGAACATTAGAGGTTTTATTGATAAATTATTTGGCGGGGTTGGTTTACGAAGAGGACGAACTAATAAACACGCAATTCATTCGGGTGATGTATTGGATTTTTGGCGGGTTCTGTATGCCGATAAAGAAAAGGGGAAACTAGTTCTTTTTGCCGAAATGAAACTCCCAGGAGAAGCTTGGCTAGAATTCAAAATAATCAACAATACTTTATACCAATCGGCTACTTTTAGACCAAGAGGGATTTGGGGAAAGTTGTATTGGTATTCTGTTTTACCTTTTCATGGGTTTATTTTTGAGGGAATGTTGAATCGATTGATTCGATAATTTTTTTAAACATATAAGTAATATAAGCTTGAATAGTGATTTTATTTTTTGTCAAATAGTTTAATAATAATTGCAACCAAAATATAATTTTCTATTTAATTTGTTTTAAATCTTAACTTTAATTTCCAAAAATATAGCGCAATGTAAATCCTGTTTTAATATTTGTTATAGGGTAAGATGTTGAAACATATGGATTACTAAAAGAATGATTGTAATAAAAAGTTGTGGTTATATTTTTGCTTAGCGCATAATCTGAAGTTAGTTTTAAAGCCCAAATATTTTGTCCAGCTGTCAACTCATTATTATCATAATCAAGGTATCTTACAATTGTTTTATTTTTATTTAGTGAAAAGTCAATCTTTAGATTTATATCTCCTTTAAGCTTTCCTGTTGGATTATCAGATAATCTAGAAACAAATTGAACATCTTTGAATCGATATCCTAATCCAATTATATATTGTACAGCGTTAGTTTCAGTCAATAAATCATTATCAAAACTTAAAGATAGGGTTCTATTTTTTTTAATTTCTGTACCTATTTTTAAAGAATTTTTTAATTCGCAATCCATTTTTATTAATGGATTAAATTCCTCTGTTAGATTTATATTAGACAAAATAGTTTTATTGAAATAGTTACCGTTATCATCAAATCCATCAGGATTTTCAGTGTATTTCAAGCTAGATTGAAAAGAATTAATAGAATAAGTTGCTTTATATCCATGTTGGATAGAAATCCGAGTAAATTTATTTTTAAAAAAATCGTAATTCATCAGACCCGTATATTTTATGTTCCAGTTAGGTAATGGAAAACTTTTAAAAACGCCTAGAGCAACATTGGAAGCAGGAGTTCCTGAATATACAGCAAAAAATGATGACAAAAGTACTGCTTGGCTATTTTTACCAAACCCTATTGGATAACCATCTACATCTAAATTAGTAGGATTATTTAAATTAATTCCTTTTTCTATAGCTAATCTTCTGGCAACAACTATTCTATTTTTCCTAAAACTTTCAAAGGCTTCAGAACTATTTTCATCACTATTTAAAAAAGAGGTACGAACTAAAATCGTTGAAATTGAAAAACTTCCCGTACTGTAAGGTGAACGCGAATTATAATTCCCATTACTAATATCAAATTGTTCAGAAAAATTTTCAGAATACGACCTATTAAATGACAAATCTACTTTTATATCTTTAAAGGGTTCCATTTTTGCTGTTCCTCTCAATATTTTATTCTGACTTTGTGTAAAACTTTGATTAAAATCTTGATAATTAGTCAGCCATCCTTTTTTCGCAGCTTGGTTGCGAATATCTTCCTGACTTCCAAAAACAAAGCCTAATGTAGGTTTAGACGTTCCAAAAAAGCCTACATCTTGTGTAAATCCAGGTAGAATTGTTTCATTATTTTCAGAATAATTGACTTGTATATTCTTTAAACTAGTCAATACCTGTACAAAAATATCTTTAAAACTTTTATTTTGTATAGGCTGCTGATTATTATTAGAATTTGTAATTTTTTGTCCTGGTTTCAAAATTTCTTTTTTTGACTTGAAGCCTGATTTTTTATTCTTTTTCACTATCCCTAAATAAGTGTATAATGTTTCCATTGCAAAATTTGAATTCAAACTTTTAGAATTTGAATTTTGAATTGTATTTCCTAAATCATAAGTAATTCCAGTATCTTCATTTGTATATTCTGACAAGGCTTCTGAAGCTCTTTGCCAATCATAATTTCCAGTATAAGATATATTTGCTTTGATAAAATTTAAAATAGGTACTTTATAAATAGGAATTTCATAATTCAATATCATCGTTTGTGTATGATGATTTGGTTTCCCTATATTAAAGTAATCATCCCAAATTTTAAAATCCTCCATAGTTTCTCCATTAGAATCTAAATAATTTTTAACAATATTGATGGATGTAGCTGAATAATTAATTTTCAACGATTTTGTTAGATCTAAATTAAAACCATACTGATAATTAAATTTAAAATTTCTTTTATACAAAGGATCTATTGCAATTCCTTCAACATCAACCTGGCGGTATTGTTGTTGATTGTATTCTCTATTTATATTAGAGTTAAAAGTAATATTAGATGGCAAAAGATTGAAATTAAAATCGCTCAATAGTTTCCAATAATTACTTTTACTCATAAACTTAGTCTTTTTAAAAGGAGTTATACTTTTAGTTTGAAAATTATATGCATAATTTATTGTGGTATTAGTTTTTTCATTAGAATAATCTTCTATTTCATAATTGTGTTTTAAAATTTTATTGTAAGACTCAGAAATAGTAAAGTTTTCTATATCATAAACATGTTGTTTTTGTTCTGGCATTCTTTCTTTTCTAACTCCAATAAAATTGATGCTTCTATTTTTAGTATAATCAATAGCTCTATTGCTAATACTTGCTCTTTCTTGATCAGTTTCAGCATTTTCTAACATAGTTTTAAGAGTAATATCTGGATTTTCGGGGTCGTATTTAGGAGTAATAATTTCTTCTCCTACAGAATAATTAAAAGGCAAATTAATCCCCCATTTTTTAGGAAGCAATTTACCTAAACTCATATTTACAAGCACATTATACTGTTTTGTATCATCTTGACTTCTTTCGGTTGAACTTTGCTCAATGCCACCAAAACCTGAAGTACTCATTTTTCCAGTTGCGGAAACAGTTGCAAAGTCTGCAAAATTAGAATCTAAATTCAATGTTGCTGCCATCCCACCAGAACTATCCATTTCGGCTAAACGTAATTCGTTAAACCAAACTTCTCCCTTAATATCTTGGCTTACTTCATTATTTTTGATTCCAATCATAAGAACACGAACCAAACCTAAATTAGGACTCCCCTTTACTCCTAACCTAAGTCTATTAGTTTTATTCTTTAATGAAGGATCTAAGCTTTCGTCATCTTCATCTAAGTAATAAATACCATCGACAGGTAAATTATCCTCAGGAATTTTTCTATAAATTAATTTTAACTTAGTTAATAACTCTAGGGACAAATCCATTTCATTCTCTTCTGGCCATACAATCTCGGAACTCAGTAAAGAACAATTAGAAGACTTTGTCACTTTCAAGGGAATTTCTATCTGATAAAAATTTTCATCATTATCATTCCCTAATCGAATAAACCCTGTCATTTGATCATCTTCAAGCGCTATTTGATTGGTTAATGATTCTGCATGCAAAAACATCTTAAGTTTTTTATATTGGCGCATATCTAAATTAACACTTTTATAAACAGCTCTTGCATCATTAGGTTCTAAACCCTTTCCTGACACTTTCAATCCTAATGATTGTTCATTTTGATATACCATAGAGTTTCCACTATAGACTTGTTCTCTTTCTACTCCTGGTGGGACCACATAATTAACAGGACACTTTCCGTCATTTTCTTCAATATTTATTGTTAGAACATCCAATTCAGTGTTATCATCTGAAACATCTTTATCCTTATAATCTAAGGAATTCGTATAACGTCTCCATGTTCCTTGTTGAAATTCTAAAGCTCCAAACCGTATTGTTACAGCTTCAGAAAATCCTGTTATAAACATTCGCATAAAACGTATAGATGCAAAATCAGAAATACTCCCAATAGTATTTTCTGGCTGAGAAATAGGAATTTTAAATTGAATCCATCTAGCCTGAGTTACATTTCCGTTAGCTAATGTTACTTGTGTATCTCTAATATCTGAAATATAATTTTTACCAATTTCCATATTTGGTTTAATATCAATACTATATTCATAATAGGCGTTAACTGTGTTCATGGTATAATCTCCATTAAGATCTTCAACATCAGGAAGTGTAGTAGATCCTCTGTTTGAGTCATTAGCATCAACTTTAGAATTACCATCGGTACCATTATAATTCTTATACCTATCCAAGACAGAACCTGTTGTATTTAAATAATAGGTATAATCATCTGCTGCTGGATCTATTTCAGACCCATAATTATTATAAACCAAAGCTTCTTGGTTATTCTTCAACCCATCCAAACCAATATCTTGATCGCTTCGATTATTTGTATCCGTATCAAAAGTATAAGTTAAAGATTGAGAAGCAGGTACATCTCCCCATACACTTTGAGGAGTTACCATTATTTGGTCGGAACCTAGTCCATTTTCATATTGTTTTCTTCCATCCTTGAGGATATCCTCTGAAATTTCTCCTAAATTAAAATAGATTTTACCTGTATTTTGTTGGCTCATATTATCATTACCAACATAAGGATCTAAAAGCCAAATTTGAATATATTCTACATTTGATTGTTCAAAATCGGTAGTGCTTATGGCTCGCGTTATTCCTCCAAAATTATTTTTAGGATTTGAAGCAAAATTCAATCCATTATTATACGCTCCTCTTTCAGATGGATAATAACTCAAATCTAATGTATTAACAACTGTAGTTTGACCAGTTTCTATGTCAACATTAGGATATAACTCTTCTTTATAAATTCTTCTTGTTGTGTTTAAAGAAATTTCATCATCTGATATTCCAGAAGGCTTAGAGGTATAAAAAACAGGATCAATTGCATACCATGCTAACTTAGCTCTTTTAAAACCATAACTTAGGTCAGTAGCACTTTCATTAAAATCATAATTACTGCTTGAATTACTGGCAGGAGTAGATGATATATGCCAAGAGGATGCAGAAGTCAAATCAATTGTTGCTGCAGAGGATTCAAAATCATCAATATATACCGTTGATTCTCCATCAAAATCACTCGCTTTTGAGGTGTTGGGTTTTAAATAAGCAACTTCTCCTCTTACAGAAATACTAGAAGGCACATCGGTATCTATATTAGGTAACTTATTTATTAATCTAGTAAAAAAAGGAACTTCACTAGAAAAACTGGTATTCAATCCAAAAATTGTATTATCTACTGATTCTTGACCGTAAACTGATTTTTGTGTATATGGTTTCTCTGAATATCTTAAATAAGTAGCTCCAATTGAAAATGAATCTGAAATGGCATGATTAATATCTAAGCCTATAAAACTCTTAGTTTGCTGACCAAAGGTAGCATTATTCTCTACACTAACAGTAATATCAGCATTAGAAGCAATAAGTGATTCGTCTAATATATATACTTTACCCAACTGATAATTAACTGTATAATCAATTCCATCTACTAAAGTTCTTCCACCAGTACTAACTACTACTGATCCCTGAGCCGCACTAAAAGAACCTATAGAAATACCATCTGAACCTGTTGATTTATATTTCCCTTTTAATAAAAACTTATTTTTATCACTATCTTGTGTTGCCGTTGTTTGTGTACTAGAATACATACTTCTATATACATATTTTTTTTGATTGGCATTATACGTATTTACATCGTTATAATCTTCACTGGCGTCATTTGATAGTTTTTTAAAAATAAGTTCTCCAAAAGGTTCTTTTGTTGTAAAAATAATTCGTCCATTTTCGGCATCTATTGTTAAACCAGAAACATAATCAAAATAACCATCACCACCTTCAAGTGGATCATTGCTAGCATCTAACCTATCTAAATTAAATACTCTCAACAATGGTGCTTCAGCAACTTCATTTTCAGTAGTTGGATTCGAAGGAAAAGGAATAACTGGGCTAATATAATTTAAAGCAGATGGGTTTGTATAAAGAATATTGAACTTAAAATCCTCTTGATTTATTTGATAAGCACTTGGTATTTGATAAACGTTCTTCATCATCAAATTCCAAACGGGGTTTTTCACATTAACTAAACTACTTTTAAGCATTTTAAGTATTAAACACTGTGTTGAAATGGTTTCAGATTCGCTAACAACTGTAGCATCCACGTCACTCGCAAATTCTCCTACTCTATATGTCTTATCCCCTATTGTATATTCATATGCCACAGCAAGAACTTGATCACTAGTCAACTTTTGTTTTAATGAAATATAACCTAATTGCTTATTCAAAGTATATTCTGTAGCATTCAATTTTCTAGCATTCTCTAATTTTGAATAATCTTGTCCTTCAGCAACTGTAACATTAAAACCAGTAGTAGAAGTTGCTATTTCTCTAATATTACTATTCAACAACCCCGTTCCTAATTTTATTTGTGCAGGATCATAATCATTATTTGAATTATCTGAAGGGGAATTAACCGCATTATTAAACATTCCTGTTGAAGGATCTAAAACAACTACTTGGTTATCTAAAAGACCTGTTAGTGATGCCTCCCCAAGATCTTGCAGGGCAATAATATTTCTTAAATTATTAGTTGTAGTACTTACTTGACTTTGTTTATTTGTAACCCAAACTTCTATTCTTGATATTTGTACTCTACTATCAATTAATGGATATTTTTTCAAAGAGGCATCATATTTATTTCTAAAATATTGCGATAAAAAAAAGTGCCTGTTACCATCATAATCTAAAGCATACATGCTAAAATCCTGAACCGATTCACTCCCTTGCGCAGTAATAGTCTTTGTTTCTGATTTTTGCTGTGAAAAAACTCCTGTAACAGATGTTTTACCAAATTGCAGTTCTGTTTTAACTCCAAATAAATTTTGCGCACCTGTTATCAATGAATTATTTATAGGCATACTGATATTTCCAACTTCAATTTTTTTAATAATACCATCTTCATCAAGCCCAGCAGATGGGTCATAGGCCAATTTAAGTGAATTTTGAAAATCAAAGGTAGACTCCGTATCGTAATTAATATTGACACTCAATCGAGTACCAACATTTCCAATTAAACTCATGCTAATTTTTTGATCAAAATCAAATGCTAAACTGGATCTATTTCTAGGAGAAAAAGAAGGATTATCTTGTTTAGTATAACGAACACCTAAATCCATTTCTACTGACCCTGTTGGCTTTAAATCAATGGTATTACTGCCAAAAATAGTTTGAAAAAAGCCCGATTTTATATAATATCTTGGCAATAAATCTTTTTGAGCAAGCTGGCTATTATTTTTTTTAGCCTCTATAACTTCTCCCTTTTCTTTAAAGTAATTATGAATTGATGCTTTCTGTATAAGATTCTGATATTCTAGAGGAGTCAAAAAAAGCGGATATTTTATATTAAATCCCTCAACAGAATTAGTATAGATATACAAATCCAAAATAGGATCGTATTCATATGCTGATAAAATACTCTTTGGAGTTGGTATTTTTATTTTACCTAAATCATATTTATTTTGGATTGTATCTTGAGAAATTGGCTTTACCTGAGCCGAAACAAGAATACTAAAAAACATCAAAAAAGAAGTATATTTTCTATACATAACGATTTACACCTAGTAACCGCTATTAATTAAATTATAAAAAACTTACAAGATTTTATTTTTCAAACATCTTAATTCCATTATCTAAAAAAGAAATAAATGTTTAATTATAAAAAATATAAGAATTTTAAAATGATGCTACTAGTGTAAAATTGAATTATAGGCTATTCTTTTCTAATTTTTTATCGTTTTCAATTTCAAAAAACAAAATTTGGATAAAAAAACCATTTATTTTTCGCTTTTTAAAAGTTCACAAACCAAAGCAAAGATTAAATATTCATATAAAAAAAAGAAGTAGAAGTATGACTCTATTATATATACTATATAGAATATTTCATCTATCAAAAAACAACAAACAAGACTGATTTAACTATTTTTCTTCTAATAAAAGAAAGATCTCAAAAAAACATGAAATATAATTCAAACTTTAACAGTAAACGCATTTCAATTCCAACAGAAATAAAAAACTAATTAATCACTTCAAAATGCCAGCTTTGTAAGTAGCAATCGCTCGATCTCTTGCAAATGCATGATCAACCATTGGTTCGCCGTAACCCAAATCAAATTCTGGAATCCATTTACGAATATAAATTCCTTTTTCGTCAAATTTTTTCAGTTGAATTTCAGGATTAAAAACACGGAAATAAGGTGCAGCATCGCAGCCCGTACCTGCAGCCCATTGCCAGTTGCCTACATTGGCTGACAAATCATAATCCAGTAATTTTTCGGCAAAATAAGCTTCACCCCATTGCCATTGAATCATTAAATGTTTGCATAAAAAACTCGCCACAACCATACGAACGCGATTGTGTATATACCCAGTTTCATTCAATTGACGCATTCCTGCATCAACCATTGGATAACCCGTAGTTCCAGAACACCAACGTTTGAAATCTTCTTCGTTATTGCGCCATTGAATTCCATCATAAGCTGATTTGAAATTCTGCGTCACTACTTTGGGAAAATGATATAGAATTTGCATAAAAAACTCTCTCCAAATCAATTCACTCAAAAAAACAGCATTAGTTTTTGCTGCAAAATTCACTATTTTCCGGATACTAACTGTTCCAAAACGTAAATGTGGTGACAAATAAGATGTAGCATCTACGGCTGGAAAATCTCGTGTTTCTTGGTAATTTGCAACACCATCAAAAACATAAGGCTTGACTTTTATAGTACTTTCCACAAAACCAATTTGTTCCAATGAAGGAAAAACAAAATCACTTTTATAAAAATTAGAAAAGAATTTTGAAGTATTGTATTCTTGAATAGGTTTTTCTTGATGGTACTTTTCCAACCACTTATTTTTATAAGGCGTATAAACCGTATAGGGCAAACCATCGGCTTTGGTGATTTCTTTTTCTTCGAAGATTACTTGATCTTTAAAAGAAAAACTAATGCTTTTATTTTCTTCTAATAATTGACAAATGGCTTCGTCTCGCTGGTTTGCATAAGGTTCGTAATCTTTATTAAAAAAAACTTCTTTTACATCAAATGCTTCGATAAGTGCTTGCCAAACTTCTTGCGTTTTTCCATTTTTTATTAAAAGTGAACTTCCTAACGAATCTAATTCGTCATTGATTTTTGATAAAGTTTCGTAGATAAATCCCACTCTAGCATCATCTTTAGGCAGGCTATCTAAAATAGCTTCGTCAAAAATAAATAAAGGAATAACTGGAAATTGAGATTTTAAAGCGTGGAATAATCCAATGTTATCTTTAAGCCTTAAATCACGTCTAAACCAAAAAAAAGAAACAGCCGTTTTATTCATTACTTTGAATTAAAAATTTCGTTAACTTTTTGCTCTCGGTATTCAAATATTTCTTTGAGTTTGTTTTTGACTATCAATGAATTCATGATTCGACCAATGAAACCCAATGGTAAAGCATAATGAACCAAATCGGTCATTTTTACACCATTTTCTGTAGGTTCAAAAAAGTGCTTGTGGTGCCATAAAGCATAAGGTCCAAAACGTTGTTCGTCTATAAAATAACTGCCTTCTTTTACGATGGTAATCTCAGTAACCCACGGTAATTTAATTCCTAAAAGTGGAGATACTTTGTATTGAATGATTTGGCCAGCATACATGTTTTTCTCATCAAAATCAGTGATTTGAAAGCCCATAGATTGCGGTGTTATTTTTTGCAAATTGCGTGGACTGGAAAAAAAAGTCCAGCATTCTTCGATAGAAGCATTTACATATTGTACCGATTGTTTTGAATATACTTTCATGAGTTTATTTTTAGATCAAGTGGAGTTGCGTAAGGGATAGTAGTGAAAATCCTTTATGTTTTTTCTTTAAAAACATAAAGATTGTAACGAATAGCCCGACCTTTTTAAAAAACATTTTTCTTGTTTTTTAAAAAAGGGAACGCCCAAATAATGTTACATTTTATAGTATTTGAAAGGAACAAAAAGCATCCCGAAACATTCGCCATCTTCCTTGCCTAAATGTTTGTGGTGTACTTTATGCGCTTTTCGTAAACCAATTAAATATTTGTTTTTGGTATTCTTAAACCACTTGAAACGCTGATGAATCAAGACATCATGAATCATGAAATAACAAATTCCATAAATGGTAATTCCGAGACCAATGAAAAATAAATAATTAATTCCGTCCTCTACTCCGTAATAAAAAAGGACGATGCTTGGAATAGCAAAAATGACAAAAAAGATATCGTTGCGCTCAAAAACATGTTCGTATTTCGGCTGGTGATGATCGGCATGAAAATACCACATTAGACCGTGCATCACGTATTTATGCGTTAACCAAGTGACACATTCCATGAAGAGAAAAACTGCTATTGTAATTAAAAATGAAATCATTTTTTATGTTTTAAAATCGTTTGCTTACTCTATTAAACGCAATTTATAAGTTACGAAAGATTGGGCTAAAAGTGTGGCTTTAGTATAATTAGAAACTCGAATTCTTGTACTTCCTATTTCTTTGCAAGGTGTGTTTTCTAGTTTTTTGAGCAATTTTTTATAATACACATAAGCCGTATAAACACCAAATTTAGCTTCGATAGGCAATTTTACAATTCCTTGATAAGCAATTTGGAAATCCTCTTTTATTTCGCTGATGATGGCTTTTTTAGCATTTTCATCAAAAGAATTCAAATCGACTCCAGGAAAATAATTGCGATTGAGAATTAAATTATCGTCTTTTAAATCTCGAAGGAAATTCACTTTTTGGAAGGCAGAACCCAATCGCATGGCTTCGTCTTTCAACTGTTCGTAGCGTTGATCATTTCCTTTTACAAAAACTTTCAAGCACATTAAACCCACTACATCAGCCGAACCATAAATGTATTCTTCGTATTCGTCTTTTGAATTATAATCTAATTTGATTAAATCCATTTTCATACTTTTCAAGAAAGCCTGAATCAAATCGTCCGAAATATTGTATTCTTTAACCGTGTGTTGAAAAGAATTCAAAATAGGGTTCAAACTAATTCCTAAACGATAGGCTTTGTAATAGTCGTTTTCGAAATCATTGATTAAATTTTCTTTATCAAATCCATGAAAAGAATCTACAATTTCGTCAGCAAAACGCACAAAACCATAAATGCTGTAAATAGCATCTCTAATACTTGGCGAAAGCATATATACCGCCAATGAAAATGAAGTACTGTAGTCTTTAGTGACTAATTTACTACACTTGAAGGAAACATCGTCAAATAATTGCTTCATAATTATTCTTTTAGAAATTGTTTGTCTATCAAATTGGATACTAACTTTCCAGAAATCAAAGCTGGAGGAACTCCAGGTCCTGGAACAGTTAGTTGTCCTGTAAAATATAAATTACGGACTTTCTGGCTTTTTAGTTTTGGCCTTAAAAAAGCCGTTTGTAATAAGGTATTTGCCATTCCGTAAGCGTTTCCTTTATAGGAGTTGTATTGTTCCACAAAATCATTTTTGCAAAAGGATTCTTTAAATATAATATTATTTTTAATGCTTTGTCCTGTAAGTTGCTCAAAACGAAGGATAATTTTATCGAAATATTCATCTCTTAAAGCTTCTGAATCATTAATTCCAGGTGCTAATGGTATTAAGAAAAAACCAGATTCCATTCCGTCAGGTGCAGCAGTTTTATCCGTGACCGACGGAAAATTGGCATAAAACAAAGGTTCTGCTGGCCATTGTGGCTCATCATAAATATCTTTTGCGTGCTGGTAAAAATCGGTATCAAAAAATAAAGCATGGTGCGAAATATTGTCTAGTTTTTTGTTGAAGCCAACATAAAACAGCAAAGACGAAGGAGCAAAAACACGACTTTCCCAATATTTTTCAGAATACTGACGGTCTGCTACATTCAATAAAGTTTCGGTATGATGGTAATCGGCACCGCTTAAAACCAAATCAGATTCGATTCTTGCTCCATTAACCACAATGGCTTTGGCAATTTTATTTTCGATAATTATTTTATCAATATTCGAATTAACAAAAAACTGAACACCTAATTCTGTCGCTAAATTTTCCATGGCTCGAACCACATCAAACATCCCTGTTTTAGGATGCCAAGTTCCGAGACCGAAGTCGGCAAAATTCATAAAACTATAAAAAGAAGGTGTATCGGATGGTTTTGCACCAAGAAACAAAACTGGAAATTCGAGAATTTGAATTAACTTTTCATTTTTGAATTTCTTTCGAACATCTCGACTGATGTTGCTAAAAAACTGTCCAATCTTTTTAGCTGATTCTATTGTAACCAACTCTAATGGAGAAACTCCTGGTCGATACACTAAATCTTTAATGGCTATATCATAATTGCTTTGAGCTTCAGCCATAAATTCACGAAGTACTTTTCCACTTCCCTTTTCTACGGCTTCAAATGTTGAAACAATTTCATCTAAATTATCAGCAATGGCAATAAAATCATCTACTCCAAAATAAACTCTATACGCTGGTGACAATTTTATGAGCTCATAATAGTCGGTAGTCTTCTTTCCAAAATCGGCAAAAAAACGTTCAAAAACATCCGGCATCCAATACCAGCTGGGCCCCATATCAAAAGTGAATCCGTCTTTTTTAAATTGACGAGCTCTCCCTCCTATTGCATCGTTCTTTTCAAAAACCAATACTTCATGACCACTTTTCGCCAAATAACATGCAGCAGATAGCGCAGAAAAACCAGAACCTATTATTGTAATTTTCTTTTTCATTTGTTTAACAAATATATAAAAATATTAAACAAAAATTATAGCCTTGATGTTAATTCTTCAATAGAATTAAAAACAGCAACCTTATTTAAAAGCCTGTCCGAATCAATAAAAGAAACTAATCTTCCTGTGTACCATAATTCTGTTGACTCATCTGATAATTCATCTACCATTTCTTGAACATAACCATTTACTTCATCTCTATCTGGTTTAACTGTTAAACAAGAAACATAAACAATAGAATCAAAATGTTTTTTTAAATCTTTCAAATTATGAATAGGCATACTTTCGCCTAAATAAATACTTTTATATCCTGCCAAAAGTATTTCGTAATGCAAATACATTAATCCCAAATCATGAATTTCACCTAAAGGCAATGACAATACAAAAACCTTATCCTCTCTACTAGGCTTTTCATATTGTAATTTTTCGGAGTTTAAGATTATTTTTTGCCTTAACAAATAACTGATAAAATGCTCGTGAGCTGGGGAAATTGTATCCGTTTGCCACAACAAACCAATTTCAGTAAGCAGCGGTATAAAAACCTGATGAAAAATTTCTCGAAAGCTTTTCTCTTCTGCTAACCAATTGTAAGTATTAAAAAATAGCTGTTGATCAAAATTCATCATCGCCATTTTAAAAGCACTAATAGCGTGGTTTTTAGAATTTTTAGACGATATAATTTGTTTTACTAATTCTGGTATTTCAGTCTCTGGATAAGATGCAATTTTAGAAATTTTATAACCATATCCATGCAAAAAAGTAATATTGAGAAGTTTTTGCAAACTGCATAAATCATACAATCTTATATTGGTATCCGTTCGCATGGGTTCCAGAATTTGGTATCTTTTTTCCCAAATACGAATAGTATGCGCTTTTATTCCTGAAAGATTTTCAAGATCTTTTATACTAAAAACATTTTTAACATTGTTCATATATTTTTCAATAACATTAAACAAATATACATTTTTATTACAAGATCTAAACAATAAATTCTAAAACAAACTAAATCACACAATCTTCATACTGATTCAATTTATCCAAATCCAAAATTGTTTTCGTATTATCGGTATTTCTTTCATACATCGGTATAAACTTAGCTCCATAAACCACTTCATCAAAAGTATAGGAAGTTCTTGCGGCAACAGTATTTGAAAACAAATCATCAAAAGTTTTAACAAAGACTAAAATTTCGCCTATTGTATTTTCAAAATCTTCTTTTGCAAATTGATACAAAGGACTGTCTTCATTTATAGGATGGACTAATGTCCAACTTAGCGTTAATGCATTAATTTTTGCCAATTCTAAATCTAAAGAATAAAATTTATTGACTCTTACCCCATTTTCTTCTATACTCATTCCTAAAGTCATTTTAGCTTCAGCATCAGTAAAATTAGTGTTTTTGAAAGGGGTCATTCGAATCATTAAACCTCTTCCTTCACTATAAGGAGCAACAACTGCATTATGTGAAAACTTCAAAAAAGCGGTAGGTTTACTAAATCGACCAAAAAACAAACCTGTGGCAATAGCAAAACTCAATAATCCCATCAAGGCTTCGGCGGCAGCTAGCAAACTGGTTAAAAAACCTACTGGACTTATATGTCCGTAACCAACTGTTGTAAAGGTTTGTGCGCTAAAAAAATAAGCTTGTCCAAATTGAACCCAATCACTATCAGTCATAGGAATTCCGTCGAGATGCTCAATCCCAATTGCAAAATAGACAAAAGCAAATACCAAATTAATTCCAACATAAAACAAGAGAATAACCAACATGAATTTCCAAGTAGGCATATCAATCATCGTATGGTACCAACTAATGCGATGCAGGAAATGCATTCCTCGTTTTTCAACATTTGCTGTACCATTTTTATTTACAAAACGTCCACCATAACTATTAGCGTTCGTTCCAAATCCAGTATTTCGGTCTAATACCGCTTTCAAATTGATTTTATTTAAAAATGCCATTCAATTAATCTGTTTATTTTCTAAGTAAATTTAACAAAAAGTACCTAAAAGAATCGAAGCTTTTTTAACATATTACTAAACGAAACCGCTTACCTTCTTCAAAACAATACCAATCTAAGCACTTATTATAATAAATAGACTTAGTATTTGAATTAAATAGTATTTTTGGCAATAAAAAAACAAACAAAATTTTAATAAAATCAATATGAAAAAATTTTTTAGCTTAATAATTCTTTTTAGTCTTGTTAGTTGTGCGGAAATGCAACAAGTTCTTAGTCAAATTCCACAAACAGGAACTACAGGAACTGTTGATATTGCTAGCGGACTAAAAGAAGCCTTAAATAATGGTATCACCAAACAAGTAAGTAAACTAACTGCAACAGATGGTTTTTATAAAAATGAAGTTGTAAAAATTTTACTTCCAGATGAATTAAAAAAAGTAGATACTGGATTAAGAAGAATAGGTTTGAGTTCTTTGGCTGACGAAGGATTAAAAGCAATGAATCGTGCTGCCGAAGACGCGGTAAAAGAAGCAACACCAATATTTGTTGACGCAGTAAAAAACATGTCTTTTACTGATGCAAAAGGGATTTTGCTAGGCAATAACAGTTCGGCAACCACTTACCTGGAAAATAGCACGTCAACAGCTTTATACAGCAAATTCAATCCTGTAATAAAAAATTCATTCTCAAAAGTGGGAGCTGATAAAGTTTGGACTAACATCATTACAAAATACAACAGCATTCCATTAGTTAACAAAGTTAATCCTGATTTAACAGATTATGTTGCTAAACAAGCCATGAGCGGTGTTTTTAAAATGATTTCTGTTGAAGAAAAAAATATCCGAACTAATATCAGCGCAAGAACATCTCCTTTATTGCAAAAAGTTTTTGCTATGCAAGACAGCAAGTAAAAAAATAATTTAAGCGATTTGTATAAAGCCGATTAGCCATTTGTTTTATAAAAAAATAAGATTAGTTTTGATTTTGAACAAAATCGATTTCAAGCTGCTTTCCATCATTCGGTTTTTAGAATTTTGGTAAACGATTGAAAGAATGAAATAATTATAAAATGCAAAAAATAACGATACTTATCCATTGTGAGGATCAAAAAGCAATTATCTCCTCAGTAACCAATTATATTGCAGGAATTGAAGGAAACATTATTTATTTAGATCAGCATGTTGATGCCAATGAAAATGTTTTTTTCATGCGATTAGAATGTGAATTCGACTCAAAAAATTGGGATTTAGAATCCATAAAAAAAGATTTCAAAACTAATCTTGCTGATAAATTCAATATGTCTTGGGAAATTTACACCCAAGAATACAAACCTAGAATGGCGATTTTTATTTCTAAGTACGATCATTGTTTATATGATATTTTAGGACGTTACAGTGCTGGCGAATTACCTCTGGAAATCCCACTAATTATTAGTAATCATGAAGATTTAAGAGGAGTTGCTGAACGTTTTGAAATTCCTTTTCACTATATTCCTTTTAATAAAAACATCAAGGAAGAAGGAGAAAAACAACAAATTGCTTTATTGCAAGAGTATAAGATTAATTTCATTGTATTGGCGCGATACATGCAAATCATTACTCCAAAATTAATTGCTTTATATAAAAACAAAATAATCAACATCCATCACTCGTTTTTACCTGCATTTCCTGGAGCCAAACCCTATCATTCGGCATTTGCTCGTGGAGTAAAAATTATTGGCGCTACCAGTCATTATGTAACTGAGGAACTAGACGAAGGTCCTATTATTGAACAAGACATCACTAGAGTTTCGCACAGTCATTCTATCGAAGATTTCATTGTTAAAGGACGAGACTTAGAGCGTAGTGTATTGGCAAGAGCAATAAAACTGCATGCTGAGCGTAAAACAATGGTTTACAATAATAAAACCGTGATTTTCTCCTAATAGCATTTTCACCATGTTAAACAACTGTTTAAAAGTTAACTTATAACCAACAAAGTAATAACATATCCTTAACAGCTTTTCCCGCCGTTATGTGGCATCTTTGCAATGTAATGAACTGGTTATTTATTATATTTGGTTTTGGTTAGTTAAAACAAGTGCTAGTATTTTCGAATACTAGCACTTCTTTATTTAATGACACTTTAATTTCTATTTATAACACAGCTATAATTACGGATCAAGTTCAAAAGCTGGGGATTAGGCAAAAATATCAGATAATCTAAACAAGAAGAAATCAATTTTTCTAACGCCTCTAAATTGAGATCTAAAAGCTTTTATTTTTGCATTGAAAGACTCCGCTGAAGCATTTGTACTTCTATTATCAAAGTAGTTTAGTATTGATTGATAATTAACTGTTATCGTATTAAGGACAATATTGAAGTTTTTAAATCCTGATTCTTCTACTCTTCTATACCAATGGGCTAATTTTAGCATTGCTACATTCTTGTCTTTATTGTTGTTGTAAATACTTCTTAGTTGCTGGAATAAGCTATAGGCTGTTTTGATATTGGGATGTAATTCAAAAAGGAGTTGTGCTCTTTCTTCTTTGGTTATCTATCCACTTTTCTCGTGATTTATAAAGTAAATAGCGACTTCTAGCTAATAATTGTTTTATAGTATCTCCATTGTTTAAAAGTTGGGGAGTGTATGTTTTGTTTTCTAATTTAGCTTGTAGTATCGATTGATTCTCCTTGTCCATAGCTTCCCATTGGTGTTTAATTCTAATTTCTTTAAAGCTTCTAAAGCTAATTTTTGTACATGGAATCGATCTGTTACTTGTATGGCTTTTGAGAAACATTTTTTAGCTATCAACTTCATAGAATTGGCCATATCTAGGGTAATTTCTATAACCGCTTGTCTTTTTTTAGAGTCAATTTTACTGAGGTGTTCAATAACTTGTTCTGTCTTAGTGCCTGCAACTATAGCTACTAATGAGCCTTTCTTGCCTTTTGCTTTTTTATTGGTAACAATAGTATAGAGTTCACCTTGAGACAAGGCAACTTCATCAATAGCTAAATGTGTACCTATGTTTTTGGGGTAAACAATCCATTGGTGCGCATGTTCTTTAGGTTCCCATATACTAAACGAACTAAGGTGCTTTTTATACTGTCTTTTAAGTTTCTTACCATTAACTCCAAAGAAACCTCCAATAGTATGACAATTAATAGCGGTGTTATTTATTAATTTCTTTTAAAAAAGCCGCAAATTCTTGCGTCATACGTGTTCCTTTAGCAACTAACTGCCAATCTCTTTTAACTATTTCACCATTGCTTTTATTTGTCCAACGACGTCGTTTAATGTGTAAATAGACAAACTTGCCTCTAAGGGGGAAATCTTGAATTGTGATTTCATCCAAAAATCCTTTGGATACTAATTCCAAAGAATCAAACTCTTTTGGTGGTTTTGATTTTTCTTCGAAATACAGATGTAGGTTTTGCTCAGAATTGAGAGCAGAAACTATTTCAAAGTTATCTACTAAAAAATCAGGAAGCATAAATTTTAAAAGCTCGACAGAATTCATTTTATCTTTTTTACGCTGCAAATATCTTCCTTTTTATTAAACCCTCCCCAGGTTTTGTTACTGATCCGAATTTTGGATCAGTAACAAAAAAAAAAACTTGCTTTATGTAAGCAAGGTTTTGGAAATGAGTTGGTTTTTGGTTATCTATTTTTGATCAAGATATATTTTTCTGAGCTTGGTTTACCGAACTGTACTCCTGATATTTCAGTAGTCATGCTATTATTATCCATTTTTTTGTAGCTGATTTTTTGAGGATAATCTTTTTTTAGATTTTGAAAAACTAATTCGTTTTGATTGTCTGTTATTAGTTCAAAACGGATTGGTTTATCATCATTTTGTCCTTTAATAGTAGTGGTATAACTTAGAATTTCTCCTTTTTGTTGAAGAAGAATACTCTCGCTATGAATGCTGTCTTTGTCTTTTATAAAAAGAGATTGTGCTTTAAATGTACTGTCGTTTACTTTCTCCCAATTTTCAGAAAGTATTCCTGTATTGGTTTTTATTTGCCAATTTCCAATAAGCCAATCTACTTTTTTTATTTGATCTTTTTCAATAGAAGGATTGTTTTGACAGGCTGTGACAACTAAAAGTGTTGATAGTAATGAAGCTATATTTTTCATAAAAAACATGAATTGATTTTGTGTCAAATTCGGAGTAAAATTAGTAAAAATACCAATAGATTTTCAAGAATATTATTTGAAGATTTTTAACATTTTTCACGGGTTTAAAAGACTTAATTTTGCATTCCGAATTGAAAGTTATACCGATATGATTTTGAACTATTTTAAAACATTACGTGATTCTCCTAAAGGCTACCGATTAGCAACTACAGTGTTTTTCTTTATTTCTGGTTTTGGATATTCTTCTTGGGCTTCTCGAATTCCAGCTATAAAGGAACAGTTGCATTTATCGGAAGCTGAATTTGGAGCTGTTTTGTTTGCTTTTCCAGTAGGATTAATGTTGACTATGCCGTTTACTGGACGGATTTTAAATTTGTTCAGTAGTCGTTATTGTATGTTATTGGGCGCTATATTATTTAATATTGTCTTGGCATTACCCGGTTTTGCTGCATTTGTTTGGCAATTGGTTCTTATTCTTTTAATTTTTGGAGGTTCTAGAAATATTTTAAATTTATCAATGAATGCACAAGCACTAGAAGTACAGCGATTGTACCCGAAGTCTATTATGACAACTTTTCATGCTGTATGGAGTTTGGCTGGATTTGCGGGAGCAGGTTTGGGATATGTAATGGTAACGCAACATATTGATCCATCGTTCCATTTGTTAGGAATTAGTATCGCTATGCTTGCTGTGACTTCTTGTTTTTATCCGATGACTTTAGAATGTGAACCTTCAAGGGAAAAAAAGAAGTTTTTTTCGATGCCTGATAAAACTTTAATGAAATTTGCTATCATTTGTTTTGTATCTATGGCTTGTGAGAATACCATGTATGATTGGAGTGGAATTTATTTCCAGAATGTACTACATGCTTCACAAAAAATAACAACAGCTGCTTTTGTTTTCTTTATGACTGCTGTTACTTTAGGACGTTTTTTAGGTGATTATGCGGTAATGCGTTTTGGTATTAAAAACATTTTGTTTTATAGTGCCGTTTTAATTTCTAGTGGATTTTTAATTTGTTTTGTTTTACCGTTTATAATTTCAGCAATTATAGGATTTGTGTTGATAGGAATTGGAGTTTCTTGTACTGTTCCGTTAGTATTTAGTATTGCGGGAAAATCTAAAAGTTTGAGCAGTGGTTCGGCGTTGACTTCAATATCGACTATTGGGTATTTAGGTTTTCTAGTGGTTCCGCCGATGGTTGGATTTATTTCGGAAGCTTTGAGTATGAAATGGGCTTTTTTAATTATGACGCTTTTAGGTGGGATTATGATTTTTATGGTGAATCAAATATCGGAAGAAAATTAGTTCTTGTGAAAGCAGATTTCTAGCCCTGATGGAAGCGGCATCCTTTTTCTAGCTTTTTTTGCTAGAAAAAGATACAGCGGACAGCAGGAAATAGCTCCTAAAAAATTCTGAAACAGGTATTCTTAATTGTGCAATCTTTTTTGTATTTTTGCACTCCAATTATAAGGACTACAACTATGTTAGACAGACTTCAAATAGTGAAACAACGTTTTGATGAGATTTCGGATTTAATCATCCAACCGGATGTTATTTCGGATCAAAAACGTTATGTGCAATTGAATCAAGAATATAAAAGCTTGAAAGCATTGGCTGAAAAAAGAGATGAATATGTTCTTTTGATGGCTAATATTGACGAAGCAAATGAAATTATTGCTGACGGAAGTGATGCTGATATGACTGAAATGGCCAAAATGCAACTGGATGAAGCCAAACAAAGATTGCCAGAACTTGAGGAAGAAATAAAATTCATGTTGATTCCTAAAGATCCCGAGGATGCGAAGAATGTAATGGTAGAGGTTCGTGCTGGAACTGGAGGAGATGAAGCGAGTATTTTTGCAGGAGATTTGTTTAGAATGTACACTAAATATTGTGAAAGTCGTGGTTGGAGAACTTCGGTTGTGGATATGAACGAAGGAACTTCGGGAGGATTTAAAGAGGTGATTTTTGAAGTTACTGGAGAAGATGTTTACGGAACTTTGAAGTTTGAAGCGGGAGTGCATCGTGTACAACGTGTGCCTCAAACTGAAACACAAGGACGTGTGCACACATCGGCAGCGACAGTTATGGTTTTGCCAGAAGCGGAAGAATTTGATGTTCAAATTGATATGAATGATGTTCGTGTGGATTTCTTTTGTTCATCAGGACCTGGAGGACAATCGGTAAATACTACTAAATCGGCAGTGCGTTTAACCCACATTCCTACTGGATTAGTGGCGCAATGTCAAGATCAGAAATCACAACACAAGAATAAAGACAAAGCTTTAGGTGTATTGCGTTCTCGTTTATACGAACAAGAATTAGCAAAAAAAGAAGCAGAAGATGCCTCTAAACGTACTTCTCAAGTAAGTTCAGGAGACCGTTCAGCTAAAATTAGAACCTATAATTATGCACAAGGTCGTGTAACTGATCATAGAATTGGTTTGACCTTATACGATTTAGGAAATATTATGAATGGTGATATTCAGAAAATAGTAGATGAGTTACAGTTAGTTAACAATACAGAAAAATTAAAAGAAGCTAGCGAGGTTTTCTAATTGTTAACTAAGTATTATTTGTTAAAAAAAAGTATGTTTTTTTAGTAAGATTAATAATAAAAAGCACTTAATTTGCAAAGTCAAATTAGGTGTTTTTTTTGCGCCAATTTATTAATAATAATAGTATTAAGTATGAAGAAGAGAATTTATCTTTCGTTATTTGCAGTAGCCAGTTTTTGTTCGGCAAATGCCCAATCTTATTTAGGATATACTCCTGATAATTATGCTGGTGTTCAAAGTGTATTGTACAATCCAGCGTCTATAGCTGATTCTCGTTTTAAAGCAGATATTAATTTATTCTCAATAAGTTCAGCTGTTGGAAATGATATGTATGGAGTAAAGTTTTTTGATGTTTTTAAAAATGGATATGATTTTGATTTAGAAGCTAAAAAGAATTTTAGTAATGCCAATAATGCTGTATTAAATACAGATTTTATGGGACCATCGGTAATGTTTAACATAGCACCTAAGCATTCATTAGCTATATATACAAGAGCTAGAGCATTTGTAAATGTTATTGACGTTAATGGACAAGTAATTAATGATATCACTAAGGATAATAAAACTACTTTTCCTACTGCTACATTAGGAAGCCCAAATGCTGTAGGGAATTCATGGGGTGAGTTAGGTATTTCTTATGCAGCTGTTTTGTACCAACAAGGACAGCATTTCTTAAAAGGAGGTATTACTGCTAAATATTTGCAAGGAGTAGCTAATTACCATTTTCAAGGAACAGGAATTACAATGGCATATAATGAAGATTTAGTTTTACCACAAAATAGTACGTATACTACTACTGGTACAGCAATTTATGGTTCAAGCCAAGATTTTGCAACTAATTCGGATATTGATTTTGATTCTAAATCAAGAGGTTTTGGAGTTGATTTAGGATTGGTTTACGAATGGAGACCAGAATATACTGCTGATAGAGCCGATATCAATGATTTAAAAGAAGTTAACAAATACAAATTGCGTTTTGGTGTTTCTGTTACCGATTTAGGTTCTATGAAATACGACAAAGGAGTTCGCAATGGTTATGATTTGAATAGAGTTTTTACTCAAGCTGATTATGATAATTCTGATAATTTTGATGAATTTATGAAGAATAATTTTGTTTCTACTCCAGTTAATGGGGAGGTGAAATCTTATTTACCAACAGCTTTACATGCTGATGTAGATTGGAATATTCATAACAAATTTTATTTGAACGTAAATGGAGATTTAGGAGTAGTAAGCAAAACAAAATTAAATCAAAATAGTATTGCTAATCGCGTAAGTTTAACACCTCGTTTTGAGTCAAAATGGTTTAGTTTTTACGTTCCTGTATCTTATATGGACTATAGCAAGCAAGCACAAGTGGGTGTTGGTTTAAGAACAGGAGTATTTTTTATTGGATCTAGTTCAGTTGTTTCTAATGCTATTTCAAAAAGTTCAAAAGCTGCAGATGTTCATTTAGGGATGAAAATTCCTTTTTATCAAAAAAAGGCTAAAGATCAAGACCAAGATGGTGATGGTTTGTTGGATAAAGACGATAAATGTCCTACTGTTGCTGGTCCTATTGAAAACGGAGGTTGTCCATGGGGAGATGAAGATAATGATGGTGTGTTAGATAATGTTGATAAATGTCCTTCTGTTGCTGGTCCTTCTGCAAACAATGGATGTCCATGGGAAGATCAAGACAAAGACGGTGTTTTAGATAAGGATGATAAATGTCCTACTGTTGCTGGTCCTGCTGAAAATGGAGGATGTCCTTGGTTAGATACTGATGGAGATGGAGTTTTAGATAAAGATGACTTATGTCCAAAAGTAAAAGGAACTCTTGCAAATAAAGGTTGTCCAGAAGTAACTAAAGAAGTGATTAAAAAATTAAATGATTTCTCTAAATCTATTTTATTTGATTCTTCAAAGGCAACTATCAAAGCTGAATCTAACGATAAGTTAGAGGGAATTGTAAATGTAATGAATGAATATAGTAATGCTAACTTTAAATTAGAAGGGCACACTGATAGTACAGGTAATGTGACTAAAAATCTTCAATTATCAAAAGACAGAGCAGCCGCTGTTAAAGACTATTTAATTGCTAATGGAATTAGTGCTAACAGACTTTCATCTGAAGGTTATGGAATAACTAAGCCAATTGCTTCTAATAAAACAGTTGAAGGAAGGGCTCAAAACCGTAGAGTAGAAATTATTGTTGTACAATAATTTAAGTTTATATCAAATATAAAATGAGGCTTTCGAGCCTCATTTTTTTTTGAAAAGTAAAAGATTTTAAAATAAAAAAGCATCCGTTTTTCAATTGAAAAATAGAGGATGCTTATTTATTACTTACTACTGTTTTATAATAGAAGAGTATTACTCTTTTGCTTCTACATTTTCTTTAGATTTTGCAGTTGCTCTGTTTACAGTATACATGGTAGAAAATTTAATTTTTAAACCAGCAATTTTGATATTGTTTTTAGAAGATAGTCCTTCTTTTTCAACTGTATTTTTTCTGGTGTCTAATGCTTCATATAACATTTTAATTTCATCCCAGTCTTCTCTGCTATAAGTGTCTTTGTTTTTTTCGACACTACTCACAAAATGAGAATAAACATCGGCAATATTATCTTTGTTCACCCAAGCAAAATTCAAGTCGTCACCTACTTTTTCGGTAAAGAAACTATTTCTGAAGTTGTCACGTAACATAGCATCTTTTTTTGAGATTACTGCAGCTTTATACTCTTGATATTTGCTATCAGTTTTAGATATAATGGAATCCATTTCCATTTTGTTTTCTAACTCATTTAGTGCAGTTTCAGCTTCCATTTTGGATTGATCATATTTTGCTTGAATATTTTCCCAATTTTCCGCTGTTTTTTCAGTAGCTACTTCACTAATTGAGTCAACATACATTTTAAAATGATCTACTTTTTCTTTGGCTATTTCTTGTTTTTCGTCTTTACAAGAAGAAACAATTACAGCTAGAGCTGTTAGAACGATATACTTATTTAAATTTTTCATTGATTGATAATTTTAATTATATTTTTTTAGTGAGTAGTATTTGTTTGAATAATACTCACTTATTATTTATAGTTCGAATCCGTAAGCTAAACGTAAAGCAACTTGGCTTAACCCTTTGTCAGATGTATTGTTTTTCATCGTAGGGAAATCTGGTAAGTATTCATATCGTACGCTAATATCAATGTATTTTGTAGCGTAACCAATACTTGGACTTAATATCAATGATTTGTCATTGTATTTATTTGTTACTGCAAATGCAGCTCCTGCTTCTCCCATTAAATAGAATTGATCTTTTAAAACAAAGGCTTTAAAACCTAGTTTTGCAGGGATATATCCTAAATCTTTTTCATCTCCACTTACAAATAAATTATTGAAACCTGTAGTTGCTGTAAGCGAATATCTTTTAGATAAATCATATTGTAAACGAACATCACCACCTACATTTAAATTGTAAGGGTCTTCAAAAGGATAACCCACGGTTGCACCAACTCCTAATTTAAATTTTTGTTCATAATTATCGTTAGGAATGTCTTGTGCCATAGCTTTTGTACCAATAATTACTAAAGCTAATAAAGCTAGATTTTTGATTATATTTTTCATGTTTATAGGATATTCTGTTATTTTTTAACTGCTGAAACTAATATGATTAGTTTCTCTTAGCAATTTCATTTTCTATTTTTGCTTTTCCATCATGAAGCAATTGATGTGCATCATTTGAAATAGATTTGTATTTGTCATCTATTTTTTGAATCAGTTTATCAAAATCATCTTTCGCATGATCTTTCATCGCTTTTGATTTGTCAGCAATTTTTTTTCTTGTTTTTTTTCCACTGTGTGGTGCAAATAGAATTCCTAAAATTGCTCCTGTTGCTAATCCACCTATTACTCCTAATATTACTTTATTCGTTTTCATAATTTTATGTTTTTATTTGTTAATTAAAGTCTTCTTCCGCTAATGATTCTCATAAGTATTGCAATTACTGCAATTACTAATAAAATGTGTATCAAGCTTCCTACGCTATATACAAAGAATCCTAAAGCCCAAAATATTACTAATAATACCGCAGCTAGATATAGTATATTTCCCATGGTTTTATGTTTTAAGATTAATAATTAATTTATAATGTTTATAGTTTGAAACCTACATATACGCTCAAAGCACTGTTTTTTGAGTCTGGAAAGGTGTATGTGCTTCCAGCAAATGTTCTTTCTTTTCCAATGGTTTGTAATCCATAATTATAACGAGCTCCTATTGAGGTTGAACCAAAATCAAATCCAACACCAGCTGCTAAACCGTAATCCCATTTGTTCAAATCATCATTATTGATGTTTTCTTCAAAATTAAATGTACCACTGTCAGTTTCATTTGTTGCCTTAGCATCAATTAAATAAGCAGCATAAGGACCAAAGTGAATATTAAAATTAGGTGTTACATTAAGCTTTAATAATACAGGCATTTCTAAATAATTCAGCTTTAGTTTTGTTGTTCCAGTAGCAAAAGCATTATCATATACTAATTCAGATCCTTTTCTAGAAAAGTTAAGCTCTGGTTGAATAGATACTGCTGCTGAAACAGGAAGATTAGCAAAAACACCAGCATTGAAACTTGTTAATACATTATTGTCATCAACATCTTCTGTATATAGATTGGTAAAGTTAACTCCTCCTTTTATCCCCACAGATGGACTTGGTGTTTGTGTTTGGGCTTGGGTAAAACTTACGAATGACATGCAAATCATTCCTGTTAAAAATAAATTTTTCATGTTGCTATTTTTTTTAAAGTTATATATTATGATTTATATTAAAAGTAGTTCCTAGGCTACATTACAAAGGTGCGACATGTTTAGACTAAAAATATTACAGTATATTTTAAGACTTTTACACAATTACCATTTTAGATTATTGGCATAAAAAAACACCTTATAAAGGTGTTCTGAAGTGTTTGTATACTTGTAAATCTATTCTATAAATAGGAATAACCTGTTTGTTAAAACAAATTAGTGATATAGATTTTGTTGTTTTTGAATGCTATCGATATCTTTTTGTATAATTGGTATTGCTTCTTTGGATAATTCTTTTAACTCGTTGTTTGTTGAAGTGGCTGTTATTGAGTTATAAAGAGTTAGTTCATTAATTAATGAATTTTCTAATCTTTTTAAGTACATTTTAGTGTTTACTTCGCTTATAAAACTTTTTAGAGTGGTTGTATCGTATAAAGTATTTGGTATAATGATAAAGTTATCTTTGGCTATTTTTCTAATCTTATTTTTTAACTTAATGTGATTGCTTTCCGTTTCCTTTAAAATACTTTTTGTATTGTTTTGAATTTTACTTTCTAGAGCTTTTTGTGCAATAGCTACTATTTTTAAATTAGATTCTGCTATTTTGGTTAAGACTTCTTCAATTGTATCAGAGTTAGGAGCAACTTCTTCTACTTGTTCTACTTGTTCTGTTTTCTTAATTTTTTTTTCACAAGATGTTACAATCATACAGCAAATGGAAAATAGTATGATAAATAAAAGATGTTTATTGCTTCTTATTCTATTCATTCGATATTATTTTATGTAAAATAAACAAAACCTATTTTATCTATTTTATATGATTTTTTAATAATGTTATATAATTATAAGCTAGTTTAAACAGGTAAATAAATTTCAAAAATAGCTCCTTCGTTTGGCTTCCCTTTTGCGAAAATATATCCTTTATGATTTTCTACTATTTTTTTACAAATTGCAAGTCCAACACCAGTTCCTGGGAATTCTTTCTTACCATGTAATCTATTAAAAAGCAAAAATATTTTTTCAGCATATTCTTGTTCAAAACCAAGACCGTTATCTTTAAACGTAATTTTTATATATTCTTTCTTAGAATTATCCTTTAGTTTAGGTGCTTTAGAAGCCTTTATTTTTTTTGAAGTTATTGTAACAACTGCTGGTTCATCTGGCTTAGAGTATTTTAGTGAATTACCTATAATATTTATAAATAGTTGTTCTAACTGAAACGGAATGCCTTGCACTTTATGTAGCTTTTCAAAATTAATGTGTGCTTTTTTCTCAGCAATATTTTCTGAAAGTTCAGTTATTGCATTCGATGCTGTTGTATTTAGATTAGTAAGTTCAAATGTTTTTTCTGAACGATTAGTTCTGGAATATTGTAATAAATCATCAATTAATATGCGCATTCTATTGGATGCTTCTAGTATTTTTTCAAAATAGCCTTTAGCAGTTTCTGATAGAGTATCTTTTTCTTTTTGTTCAATTCTAGAGATAAAAGTTTGAATTTTTCTAAGCGGTTCTTGTAAGTCATGACTAGCCACATGGTTGAATTCCGTTAATTCTTTATTGTTTTGTTCTAGTTCTTTGTTTCTTAATTCAATTAACTGCGATTTGTTGAAGTCTTCAGTAATATCCTGAGTAGTTCCAATCATGTTTTTATTGCCCAATCTATCAACAAATATTTTAGCTGTAGTTCTAAAATGATGTATTGCAAGTGTGTCTTTTTTAATAATTCTATAATGAATCAGTGGGAAATTTTCTGTTGCTTCTATTTGCTGAAAAGCATGAACAAGAATCTCTTTGTCGTCAGGATGAACATGATCTAATAAATTTTCGAAAGTAGGATAGAAAGACTGCGGCTCACAGCCCAATAAACGGAATTGATTATTGGAATAATTGAATGTTTTATCCTGTAGGTTTAATAACCAACTACCATATTTTCCAAGTATTTCAGCTTGTTTGCTGGATTCATCAAATATTTTTAATCTAATGTTTTGATTCACTAAATCTTTATAGTTTTTAGTAATTCGTAAATAACCCAAACCTAGAATAAAAATTGAAATTAAGAAAGTAGAAAATATTATTAATGGAGTATTGGAGTTATTGTATCTATAAAGTTTTCCTTTAGAATTTAGAATTTTGTTTTCAGTATTAAGCATACTATTTATCTCAGTTCTTAAAGAATCCATGACTAATTTTCCATCGTGAAAATCATCGTTAAATTCCTTTGTACTAGAGAAACGATTTTTAAAATAAGAAAAACGTTTGTCTACTAAATCATAAATACGTTTTAGCCGTTCTTGTTTTTTAGGATCTTTTTTTACCGTATTATATAGAGTTTGAAAGGAATTGTTGATATTTTTTCTAGCATCAAAAAAAGGTTCTAGATAAATTGAATCTTTGGTAATAATATAACCTCTATGCCCAGTTTCGGCATCTTTTATATGAGAAATAAGTTGACCTAACTCTATAGAAGTTTCATAAGTATTTATTATCGAATCACTTATTTTATCTAGTTCTTTTATGTGTCTATAAGTTATAGAAGCTAAAAAAATTAGAATAAAAAAAGCGATTAAAAACAATGCTCTTATAAAGCCTATAGAATCGAATAACTTAGATTTAAACATAATTTACATGCGTAGTAAGAAATTATCTTTGTTTAATCCAGAAGTAATATATTGCCAGTTTAGTGTAACTACTTCAGATAAAACTTCTTTTAATTTTTCAAAATGATTGGGTTTTTTTATATAAATATTTGCTCCCAAAACAAAGGTGTTTTCAATGTCTTCTTCAGAAGAGGAAGTAGAATAAATAGCAATTACAATATCGTTGAATTTTGCATCAGCTTTAATTTCCTTCAAACATTCAATTCCTGATTTTAATGGCATATTTAAATCTAAGAAAATGATATTGGGTAAAACATTTTCAGGATCATTAAGGAAATTCATTAAAGCAACACCATCGTTTACGGTATTTACAACGGTATTAATTTTTAATTCATCAAAAGCATCTGTAAAGAACATTCTGTCGTCTTCGTCATCATCTGCTAAGGTTATTAAGATGAAATCTTTTTGCATATACGTTTTGGGGTTTAGTTTATATTTTGATTGGTAATTTCGCTACGTTTTTTTATAATTCGTTGAAAAGCCGATGGCGTAATTCCAGTTGTGTTTTTAAATTGCGAACTTAAATGTGCTACACTAGAATAATTAAGTTTAAAAGCAATTTCTGTTAATGTCAAACTATGATGTGTGATGAGTTTTTTTACATATTCAATTTTCTGAATAATGATAAAATTTTCAATCGAAGTGTAGGTGACCTCCGAAAAAAGATTAGAAAGATAACCATAACTATGATCTAGTTTTTCGGCTAAATATACCGAACTTTTAACAGCAGGAGCTTCCTCGTTAAAAATCATTTCAATTATACTTTCTTTAATTTTTTGAACAATAATGTTTTTTTGATTTTCAATTATTTGAAATCCATATTCATTTAATACCGAAGTTATGTTTTCATAAGTAACGGTATCTATCGTTTCTAAAAATAAGATTTCATTGGTGTTAACTAGATTGTATTTAACGTTAAATACATCCAGTTTTTCTTCTAAAATTTTTTTAATTAGAAGTTGAGTGTCGGTTTTTAAAAATAATTTCAAGGTGATTATTTTAATGTTTTAGTAAAAGTAATAAATACCTTTATTAATTAATAATTTTTCAAATTTAGTTTGCTCTAAAATGCATTCTCTTATAGAATTTTTAGAGAAACTTATATAATTCTTATATAAATTAGGTTTGGCTTTGTAACTTTGCGTTTTGTAAAATAAAATCAATGACTACACAACAGCTAATTGAGCAAATTAAGATAAAAAAATCCTTCCTATGCGTAGGTTTAGATGTCGATTTAAATAAAATTCCGCATTTTTTTTTAGAATTAGAAGATCCTATTTTTGAATTCAATAAAGCAATAATCGATGCAACTCATGATTTAGCTGTTGCTTATAAACCCAATACTGCTTTTTTTGAAGCTTATGGAATTAAAGGTTGGACGTCTTTGCAAAAAACAATCAACTATATCAACGAAAATTATCCTGAAATATTCACGATTGCTGACGCTAAACGTGGCGATATTGGGAATACTTCTTCTATGTATGCCAAAGCATTTTTTGAAGATTTAAGTTTTGATAGTATTACTGTTGCTCCTTATATGGGGAAAGATTCAGTAGAGCCTTTTTTAGCTTTTCAAGACAAACATACTATTATGTTAGCGCTAACTTCTAACGAAGGTGCTTTTGATTTTCAAACACTTGATGTAGATGGGAAAGAATTGTACAAACGCGTTTTAGAAACTTCAAAAACATGGCAAAATAGTGAGAATCTCATGTATGTTGTAGGAGCAACAAAAGCGGAGTATTTTACTGAAATCAGGAAAATTGTTCCCGATAGTTTCTTGTTAGTTCCAGGTGTTGGAGCCCAAGGCGGAAGTTTAGATGAAGTTTGTAAATATGGGATGAACGAAAATGTTGGCTTATTAATTAATTCTTCTAGAGGAATTATTTATGCTTCTAATGGAGCCGATTTTGCCGAGAAAGCAAGAGTAGAAGCTTTGAAAATGCAACAAGAAATGGCGGCAATTATGCAGTCTAAATTGTAAATAATTTTTTGAAATATTTTAAAAACCATTAAAGAGCATCGTTTTTTAATGGTTTTTTTATAAGTACTCATTTTTATTTTTAAACCAAACCCATTGAAACAGTATACTTTAATAGACGACTTAGGAACCGTACATACTTTTGATAAAGTCCCGCAGCGAATTATTTCGTTAGTGCCTTCGCAAACGGAATTATTAGTCGATTTAGGATTGGAATCTAAAATTGTAGGGATTACTAAATTTTGTATTCATCCTAATGATTTAAGAAAAAAGAAGGCAATTGTTGGAGGGACAAAAAAAGTAGATTATGATAAGATTAAACTACTAAAGCCTGATGTTATTATTTGTAATAAAGAAGAAAATACTTTAGAAATAGTAGAAAATCTTTGTGCTATATGCACAGTTTGGGTAACTGATGTTATTACAATTGAAGATAATTTTAAAATGATAAGCGATTTTGGGAATCTTTTTGATTGTGTAGAAGTTACACAAAATTTAGAATCCAAATTAACTTCGGCTTTGAGCGATTTTATAAAATGTATTGAAAATAAACCAATTCAAAAAGTAGCTTATTTTATTTGGAAAAATCCTTATATGGTTGCCGGTTCCAATACTTTTATCAATGAATTATTGAAGCTAAATAAGTTAGAAAATATCTTTGCAAATCAATCTAGATATCCTGAAATTGAGCTTGAAAAAATAAACGATAAGGTAGATTTGGATTTCGTTTTTCTATCTTCCGAACCATATCCTTTCAAAGAAAAAGACATTTTAGAAATAAAACCTTTCAGTCACGCTGCTAAGATTATTTTAGTGGATGGAGAGATGTTCTCTTGGCATGGAAGCCGTTTGCTAAAAGCCTTGGATTATTTTAAAGAATTACATGAAGATTTATAATTAGCATTCTTCTAGTATCAATTCCTCTTCTTTATTTTTAACTTTCTTAAGCTCTTTTTGTTTTTGTTCAGTTAAGATTTGAAACTCTTGTTGTAGTTTTTCAATTTCACTTTTCTCTTTCAGAATTCCTTTCATAGCAGTAATTTTTCGGCAAATTTACAGTATCATAACATTAAAAACCTAGTTTTTGTGTTAATTTTAGTGATTTTAGGCTGTTTTACACCAAAAATTAAGAATAATACTAAATTTAAAAAGTTGCGAAATGTGGTGTTATTTTGGATCAATCTCAAAACCTGGGGAGGAATATCAAAATAAAATTAGAAATTTGTAATCTAAGAATTTGATATGACTCCTATAGATCTTTTAAAAT
>WSSedL1CaDRAFT_10000248_pt1 | contig 37675 bp, 33 predicted proteins | sample WetSurSL1Cattail_FD_9464 | JGI IMG/M metagenome (IMG submission 9464)
GGGATGGGTGGAGCATATGGTTGGAAGCAGTGCGGCAGGCAAGCGTCTGATTAAGCTGACCGAAGCCTTTAACAGCGATGGCTTCGAGATCGACAGGGTAGTTACATATGAGGGCAGGCTGGGCATTGCAGCAAAAAGCAGGAATGCGGTCAACTACGATAACAGGTTGCCTAAAAAGGTGTATTACCTTGAAGGTAACGCTTACGAAACCGGCTATCTTATGGGTAGCCTTGCTGAATCAGAAGTTGAAAGAATGACTACACAGTTTGCCAACAAAGTGACCTTCTCCTTTATTGGAAGCAAGGTGTTGGAGAAAATCAAGCTGATTCAGGAATTTCTTATTTTGCTGATATTTGAACTTTCCAAAAAAACATTTGAGACACTCCCGAATGAAATAAAGGATGAGATACAGGGCATATACGACGGCTGTAAAAGTCGGAACAGCAAGACCAGGGTGAATAAGGAGCACTTGATCGTCCTTAATACCGGGATTGATGTTTTATGTTCCATGTTATATCCCGGTAATTTTCTTAAACGTAAACCGTTTGATTTCATGCCGGATGACTTTTACATACCGCTTATGTGCAATGCCTTCACCGTGCATGGAAAAAGTGCCGGCGGCGGTTGTTACTTTGCCAGGGATTTCATGTTCCCGACGGCTGATGTATTTCAGGATACGGCAGCTATGGTTATTTACAACCCGGTGAGTCCGGCAGGCAGGACGGCAATCCCTTTGGTGAGTGTAACTGCTCCGGGAATGGTCGGCAGTATTTCCGCAATGAACATGGAAGGGGTCGGCTTTGGTGTAGACATGTCTCCGGGGGCCAATTGCAATCCTCAGAATGTCGGTGTCAATTCATTGCTCCTGCTCAGGCAATGTGCACAATACTGCAGCAGCGCGGAAGCGGCGGTCGAATTCATGGCTGAGACTACAAGGGGTGTTTCCTGGGATTACATCATTGCGGACGGGAAAAACGAACGTTCCTGTGTAGTGGAAGCGGGAGCATCAGCTGCCTCTGTGGATTTTACCATATTCCCGGAAGAAGAGTATCGGTCCGTTTTGCCTGATAAGGAGTTTATTGAACAGAACAGGTCGGAAACTTTTAAAAATGGTATTATGGCAAGATGGAACGACTATAAATACCCTGCGGCATATCTTGAATTCAATAAAAAGATATGGGATTTTTATAATGAAAAGAACAAAACGAATAAAGCAATTCATGAAGAAGCTTTTACTGAACATGGCTATATCAATAAAAAGCAGGATAAAAACTGCCCGTCAGCTTACTATTTTGCGCCTCAAAGGGAAGAAAACGATGAGCTTCTTATCGCGACGAACCATTACATCATCCCGGAAATGCGTTATTTCGCCATGTACCATTGGACGGAAGGCATTGTGGGCGACAGGGTGAACGACATACAATGGAGATATGATGAATTGAACGCACAGATCCGCGAAATGTTGGCTGATCGGGGCTTCATAGGCTTTGAGGAGGCGAAGGAGCTTGCAGGCTTCCTGTCACCGTACGGCAAAAATGCGAGCTATTATTCCGGGAATCCCAGAAGCAAGGATGGGAAGGAGATCCGTATAGAAGGCTGTGCGTCCGTATTTGACCTGAAAAAGAAGATCGTGGACAGCCATTATGGCTATTACTGCGATAAATGGGTAAGCCTGACGCTTCCGAAGTATTTATAGTTATAAGGCCCGCTTATTGAAAATAAAGTAAATATATCGCATAATATATTTAGACTTCGATGTAAACTAAATGCATCAAAGGGTTACTACTGAACGGAGAATATTATGAATGATAATCTTGTCATTTTCAGTTTAGTATTACTGATACTTATAAATATAGTACTTGTTAGACTGTGGATGGAAGTAGCCAATTTCATTGGGTTCCAGGTTAGAAAATTTATAAAATTCGTAATACCATTAATTAAAAAAAAGAAGAAACAAATAAGTTGAACTATTTGCTTCCTGAATCTATACGTTTTTAATCAACTGCCTGTAGAAGCGTACCACATCTGCCATACTTTCCACAGGGATACATTCGTTGTTACCATGAATCCTGCCCATATCGTCTGGTTTCATTCGGTAGGGAGAAAAACGGAAAATGTTAGGACTGACCTTCTCATATTTTACGGAATCGGATGCACCTGTCATGATATAGGGAGTGGGAAGTGTATCCGGAAACACCTGTGTAACGGTCCTCACAATCGTTTTGAAAGCATTGGATTCACAGGAGGATACAGCGGATGGATTATTGCTTATCAGAAAATCCAGTTTGATATCAAGTCCGCGAAGTACCTTTTTTATATGTCCAGCCAGGTCTTCACAGGTTTCGCCGTTTAAAAGTCTGAAATTCAGGACTACCCAGGCTTTTTGCGGCAAAATGTTCGCCTGCGGGCTGCCGCCGGCCATTGTTGCGGCTGTGGTGGTCCGGAGCAGGGCATTTCCTGAAGGCAGCTTTGACAGCTTTCTTATAAATAGGCGATTGAACAGCCAGAGATTTGACAGTGCGATGCGGTCAATAAGCGACATTTCGGGCCCGACAGTATTCAGAAACCATTTTAAGGGAAGCGTTGTCCTTGTGCGGAATTGATGCTTCTGGAGCCGTGAAACGCCTTCGCAGACCGTACTAAGGGCAGTGCTGTCCAGGGGTCTGGAGGAGTGACCGCCGCTGCTTGTGCAGCTTAATTTTACATCGGCATAGCCTTTTTCACAGGTGCCAATGAGTGCAAGAGGCTTTTTTACTCCAGGCATGATATTCTCTGTGATGGTGGAACCCTCGTCAAGGATAAATTCGAAGCTCAACCCTCTTTTTTCCAGCAATGCTGCTGTAACGAGTGCACCCTGTTGGCCGTCGATCTCCTCATCATGGCCGAAGGTGATATAGAGATCCCTGTCAGGAATGAAACCCTCTTCCAGCAATGCTTCAACAGATTCCAATATGCCGATCACCTGGCATTTGATATCGAGTGTGCCCCTGCCCCAGATCATGCCGTCCGCTATTTCGCCTGAAAACGGGGGATGGGACCACAATGCTTCAGAGCCATCTTCGACAGGTACAACATCATAATGTGCCATCAACAAGACTGGATTTTTTTCAGGAGAGGTGCTCCTCCAGTGATATAACAGACTGTATGTATTGACGGTTTCACAGGACAGCTCGGTGTGTACCCTCGGGTATGTTCCCGCCAGATACTTCTTAAATGAATCGAATTGGCTGAGATCGACCTTTGCGTAATCTTCATTCGATACGGTTTTTATCCTGATTGCTCCCGCCAGGTTCTCTGCCGCTTTGTCCGCATCGACAGCGCCTGCATCGTATACCGCTGAAATAGTATTCTTCGGTTTAAAGGAGACGGTCCTCCACACGAGAACTGCTAAAAAGCTTACCAAAATGAAAAAGATAATCAGGAAATGAGTCATATGGCCTCCGGATGGACAAAATATTATTGCGGGCTTTTTACAATATATATAAAATAATACCACAATCGGAGACTATATAGTAGAGAGTTCCTTCAGCAATGGTGAGTAAAGAGAGGTTATTTTATGGATAAGTTCCTTCAGCTTTTTACCGACCCTGTATCCTTCCCGATATGGGGAATCGCCGGTACGATACTGGTAATCGCAGGCTGCATCATACCCTCGCTTAAATACAAAGGCAGGCAGAAGCAGAGGTTCAGCCCACTGAATCATTTCATATCGGAACTTGGGGAGAGAAAGGTATCCGCATATGCGCGTGTATTCAATCTGAGCCTTGTCGCGGCAGGTCTGCTATTTGTAATGTACATGATCCAATTCGGCTTTTTTCTCGGTACCGTACCTGCGGTAACCGCAGCTGCTACCGGTGTGTTCTCAGCGCTGGCTTGCAGCATGGTGGGAGTCTTTCCGATGGATACCAGAAGAAAACATGATGACGCGGCAATGTGCTTCTTCAATGGCGGACTGGTGACAATACTGCTGTTTGGGCTTAGCTCGCTGCTTGATGATCAGCGTCGCCTGCCGCTGATCTTTATATTGTTTGCAGTTTTAGTGGCATTGGCTTTTGCAGCGTTCATCCTATTGCCGGCCTCAATTCCCAAGTCGGATAAAAAACTGGATCTCTTTGGAACAGATCGGCCAAAAGTCTGGCCACGCACGATTGTGGAATGGCTGGCCATGCTGGGTGTAGTAGGCTGGATAGCCGCAGTGTCGCTATATTTTATATAATGAGGCAAAGATGCTTTCCACCGCGGATGTACGTGTGAGTAGCCTCGTTGAACCGATGCGTTATACTATTCTGATATTTGTTGTGCCGGATAATAGTAATTTGTTGAATAGCATTGTATTCATCTGGTATAATTACAGGGAACTTTCTGGAAAACTACCTGAAGAGATAACCGGAAAATAATTATATTTATTGAATGAGGAGATTTTAAAATGGCTAAGAATCCTGAAGTAACTTTTGAAATGGAAAATGGCAATAAGATAAAAGCAGAACTGTATCCCGACATTGCGCCTAATACTGTAAGAAACTTTATATCTCTTGTGAGCAGCGGCTATTACAACGGACTGATATTCCACCGTGTCATCCCCGGCTTTATGATCCAGGGCGGTTGTCCGCAGGGAACCGGTATGGGTGGCCCCGGCTACTCCATCAAGGGAGAATTCTCAGGGAACGGCTTTAACAATACGCTCACTCATGACAAGGGCGTCCTTTCGATGGCAAGATCTGCAAGGCCTGATTCTGCAGGCTCACAGTTCTTCATCATGGTTGCGAAGTCATCACATCTCGATGGGCAGTACGCAGCCTTTGGAAAGGTGATCGAAGGGATGGAGGAAGCTGAAAGGATCGTCGGCGTGAAACGCGATAACAATGACAGGCCGCGCGAAGAAAAGCGCATAAAGACGGTGACTGTCGATACCTTCGGCGAGACTTATGGAGAAGTGGTAAAGCTTAAATAAATAAAAATAGAAAATATAAGAATGAGGATGTGTGAAATTGAAAAGCTCAGGCACGTCCTCTTCTTTTTATATTGGTCATAAATATATGGATATTATTAAATCTTTGTTTTATTTCATAATAGCAGGACTATTTGAAATTTTCGGCGGATATGTACGGGTTAAAATGTCACAACAGTGAGAATGCAGCAGATATCGGCTATTAATAAATGGAATACGGTAACCAATTTAGATGTTACGCATTAAGCATAGGGTTAGATCATAGAAATATGATTATCTGAGTTTCTGTTATAGGGAAATTGGTATTATCATTAAGTATAAAATGTTTTTGTATGACTGCAAAGGTAATCAGCAATTTGGTATTGGTGTTTGCTTCTTGTAGTTTTAGTTATACCTGAAATATAAGAGGAATATTTGATAAAATGAATATTGGTTATACTTATTATTAAAGGGGTTAATGAAGATATGGGTGATGATTTTAAAAGGATTTCACCAGAAGAAGCTTTAAAACAATGTAATGAAGTAAATAAAGGGAAATTGAAGATCTTTATCGGATATGCGCCGGGCGTCGGAAAAACATATTCCATGCTGAATGAGGGGAATCGCAGGCTTAAAAGGGGTCAGGATATTGTCATCGGTTATGTGGAGTCCCACCAAAGGGAGGAGACCGATAATCAGATTGGTGAACTGGAAATAATCCCGAAAAAAAAGATAGAATATAACGGCACTGTCCTGGAAGAAATGGATACCGACGCAATCATGGCGCGCAGACCTTTGACCGTGCTTGTTGACGAGCTTGCACATACGAATGTTCCGGGTTCGAAGTACCAGAAAAGGTATCAGGATGTGGAAGAAATTCTTGGCAATGGGATCAATGTAATCACAACATTGAATATTCAACATTTGGAAAGCTTGAACGATGTTGTAAGGCAAATCACAGGAATTGCAGTCAGGGAAACCATTCCCGACTATATTGTGGAAAAGGCCGACGAGGTGGTTGTTACCGACATAACGCCGGATGCCCTGCACAACAGGTTAATGCGCGGGAATGTATATAATCTTGATAAAGTACCCCAGGCTCTGAAAAACTTCTTCAGGAAAGGCAATTTGAATGCATTAAGAGAATTGGCTCTCCGCCAGACTGCCGAAGAAGTGGATGAAGATCTGGAAGAATATATGAAAGAGCACGGCATCAAGGATAACTGGCATATCGTGGAAAGAGTTATGGTTTGCATTAGTCCAAGCCTCTCGGCTAAAAAACTTATACGCCGTGGTGCGAGGATAGCCCGCAGATATAAATGTGAATGGATTGTCGTCAGTGTAAATTGCACGCACAGGCTTGCGCCAAAAATGACGCCGAAACAATCTGAGGTACTTGAAGGATATTACAAGCTTGCGAAACAATTGGGCGCAGAAGTGGTAACACTAACGGGCAAAAGTATTTCCGGTGAACTGGCCAATTTTGCACATGAACGTCATATCACACAGATCATCATTGGGCATGCAAGCAGAACAAAGGCACAAACACTGCTTCGCGGATCGACCGTGACAAAATTGCTGAAACAGGCAAAAAATATTGAAGTCCATGTCATTCCGAATGATCTGTAATGAAGATATATTTAAAGCAGCATAATTCTCCCCAGATACAAGAAGGATAGTGAGCCTGGAATCAGAAGAGATTGATATTTTCCTGGGACATGATTACCTGATATCAAAACCTCCATTCTATAAAGAAAAAAACTGTCCGAATGCTATTGTGGGCAGTTTTTTCTTAATATTCATCATCATCTTTATCAAAGTTATAACTTTGATTTCTCTCTTTCTTAAAATAGAAGTAATTATCAACCTTTTTCATCACGTAAAGAATAAGCAGAGAAATGGATAAAAGCCCAATTCCCGACAGAACTTCATTCATATACCTCATCTCTCTTCTGCTAGAATATCCGAAAATAGCCTGACGGTGCATGGCACATCATACACTCTTTTGGCGCATCCCCTAAAAGCAAATACCCGCATTTTGAACAAACATTGATGGAACCAATATTGATGTCCATACCAGCGTCCAGAGAGTCCAGTACGCTGATATAAAGATGGCGATTTTTTTCTTTCATTTCATCAAATTTGGCTATGGTGTCCATTCCGGCATCAGGCATTTCGTTCTTTTGTGCATCGCATAGATTCACATTATTCAGATATTCATCAATATTTCTTTTTGTATCCTTAATACATCCGGCATGCTTTAAAACAAATATTGCCTGTACCTGTTTAGAAAACGACAATGCTTCAAAGAGCCTTGCAATGTTGTGTTTCAACTCCAAATGAGCTTGCCTGGTGAATGCGGTCAATTTTATGTGGTCCTCGCTCAATTCTCTTTCCAAACGATGCAAATCAGTCAAATCCAGTACCCTCACCTGTAGCACCCCCTATTTCAGACTGGCGGAAATCTCAATATTTGCTTCGAGCACGTTAAACCTTGGTTCTCCAAATATGCCCAATGTCCTGCCTTCAGTGTATTTTTCCACGATATTTTCAAGATCATCACTACTTATGCCGGTTGCCTTTGAAATAGCAGGGATCTGAATTCTTGCCGCTTCGGGGCTTATATGGGGGTCAAGTCCGGAACCCGAGCTTGTCAAAAGATCTGCAGGGATATCCTCTTTCTTAATGTCCGGGTTTGCGGCTAAAAATGTGTCGATATCCTTTTGTACGCGTTCAACCAGTGCGGGGTTTGACGGTGCAAGATTTGCCGAACCCGATGACACCCCTGTGTAGGCAGTTTTTCCTTCTTTATCCGGCTTGGTATCCTCCGCTTTATAAGTGTTGTAGTTAACCGCCGACACCCTCCCGTGAAAAAACCTTGTGTCAGAAAACGCCTGCCCTAGTAGTTCCGATCCGACGGGTTTCCCATCGAGCAGGATCATACTTCCGTTTGCCTGTTTGGGAAAGATAAGCTGGCTTGCACCAGTCATTGCCAACGGGTACAAAATGCCGCATATCAACAATAATGCCAGGCTTACCGTAATAGCTCTAATAAATAATTTCATTCTGCATTCCTCCTCAACCCATGTTTAAAGCTTTCAATACCGGATTTATCATTACATCGATGATCTTTATTCCGACAAAAGGAACGATTACCCCGCCCAAACCATATATTGCCATATTGCGTGCAAGAATTGCCGTCCCGCTCATGGGCTTGTATTTCACGCCCTTCATCGCAATCGGTATCAACAGCGGGATAATGACCGCATTAAATATCAGAGCGGATAATATGGCACTCATCGGTGTTGCAAGCCCCATTATATTTAAGACTGTCATCTGTGGGATTGCCAGTGTGAACATGGCTGGAATGATCGCGAAGTATTTTGCTACATCATTTGCTATACTAAAGGTCGTCAGGGAGCCTCTTGTGATAAGCAACTGCTTTCCTATTTCTACTACTTCGATGATCTTTGTCGGATCGGAATCCAGGTCAACCATATTTGCAGCTTCTTTTGCCGCCTGTGTTCCGCTGTTCATCGCCAGACCGACATCTGCCTGGGCTAATGCAGGGGCGTCATTGGTGCCGTCTCCGGTCATTGCAACCAGCTTGCCCTGCGCCTGTTCCCTTTTTATAACTTCAATCTTTTCTTCCGGTTTGCACTCGGCAACAAACTCATCAACACCTGCTTCTCTGGCAATTGTTTCGGCTGTTAACGGATTATCACCCGTACACATGATTGTTTTAATTCCAATCTGCCTTAATCGGGCGAAGCGTTCCACAAGTCCGGGTTTTATGGTATCTTTCAGGTAAATGACTCCAAATATTTCCTCGTCTACACATACCACCAGAGGTGTTCCGCCAGCTTTGGATATTTTTCTCGTTACAGTTTCAAGATCATCAGGAATAGCTCCGCCCAATGCTTTGACAAATTTCTGAATCGCATCGGATGCTCCTTTTCTTACTTGTGCTCCATTGACAAGATTGATGCCGCTCATTCTTGTCTGACTTGTAAACTCAATATATTCTGCAGCTTCATATTCTTTTGCATTTACGATTGTGCCCAGCTTCTTTGCGAGGTCCACGATCGACTTTCCTTCCGGTGTCTCATCTTTCAGAGATGAAATTATTGAAAATCTTGTAACATTTTCCTGTGTGTTTATGCCTAAAGGGATGAATTCTGCTGCCAATCTATTGCCGAAGGTTATAGTCCCGGTTTTATCAAGGATCATTGTGTCTATGTCACCGCAGGCCTCGACTGCCTTGCCTGACATGGCGATCACATTAAACCTTGTGACTCTGTCCATTCCTGCTATGCCTATGGCGGACAGCAAACCTCCTATTGTTGTCGGTATCAGGCAAACCAGCAATGCGATCAATGTGGATACCGGAATCTTAACTCCCGAATATTCAGCCATAGGATAGAGAGCGACGATGACAAGTAAAAATATCATGGTTAGACATACAAGTACCATTGTCAGGGCAATTTCATTCGGAGTTTTCTGCCTGGAGGCTCCTTCGACAAGACTGATCATCCTATCCAGGAATGACTCGCCGGGGACTGCTGTTATTCTTATTTTGAGCCAGTCGCTGGTTACCTTTGTACCGCCGGTCACGGAACTGAAATCACCTCCTGACTGTTTTAAAACGGGAGCTGATTCTCCGGTGATTGCAGATTCGTCGACAAACGCCAGACCCTCAATGACTTCTCCGTCATTAGGGATAATGTCACCAATCTCAACAAGTACAACATCGCCCTTTTTTACTTCATTGGCATTAACAATCCTTGTATTGCCGCTTTTATCAAGAAGCTTTGCTTTCGTATCCTTGCGTGTTTTTTTCAGGCTTTCTGCCTGAGCTTTCCCCCTGCCTTCGGCAACTGCTTCCGCAAAATTGGCAAACAGCACGGTAATCAGAAGTATGACTGAAACGATGGCATTGTATAACCTGATATTTGTTTCTTGTTCTGTGAATACGTTTGGGAAAAAGGTCAGAAAAAGCGTTATCGCAAAGCCGATTTCTACAACGAACATCACAGGATTTTTCAGCATGGTTTTAGGATTCAGCTTTATAAATGAATCCTTTATTGCATTCATCAGCATTTCTTTGCTCATAAAACTCTTTTTTTCATGCTTGCTCATATCTACTCACTCCTTTTAATGTAGGGGGACACGAAAGTGCAGAGGTCAGATGCCAGAAGTAAGAAATCAGATTTAGCCTATCTCCGAAGCAGTACCTCAAGTTTGTTCTCCAGTATCTGTTTTCTGCAGTTCCGGAATGTCACCATTTGATGCAGAAGCTATTGGGACACCTTTCCATAAAGGGCTGTGTGCCGAGGGACATCCCTTTTAATTATCCTAATGTCAGCTGCTCTGCTATAGGTCCCAAAGCAATGCCCGGGAAGAAAGTCAGAGCGCCTATGATGATGACTACCGCGACCAATATCACCGTAAACAGTGAATTATCCGTTTTAAAGGTTCCTATGCCGACAGGCACTTCCTTCTTTATTCCCAGAGACCCTGCAACAGCTAAAAGCGCAATAATGGAAATATATCTTCCAACGAACATGACAAGTCCGGTACTTACATTCCAGAACAGGGTATTGTCCGCCAGGCCTTCAAAGCCGGAGCCGTTATTTGCTGCAGCGGATGTGAATTCATACATGATTTGCGAAAGTCCGTGAAAACCTGGATTTGTTATTCCGGCCAGACCTTGCGGAGCTATCAGGGCAATGGCTGTAGAGGTCAAAATGATAAAAGGATGTACAAGGATAGCCAGAGCGATCAGTTTGACTTCCTTCCCTTCAATTTTCTTTCCAAGAAATTCCGGAGTTCTGCCTACCATCAAGCCGCAGAGGAAAACCGCAAGAATCGCATACATCAGCATATTCATAAACCCTACGCCCTTACCGCCGAACACGACATTGATCATCATCTGCCACAATGCGACCAACCCACCCAAAGGTGTCAGAGAGTCGTGCATGTTATTCACCGTACCCGTCGTTGCCGCCGTTGTCGCCACGGTAAACAGCGAGGATTGTGCGATCCCGAACCGTACTTCCTTCCCCTCCATATTCCCCATGGACTGATTCAAGCCTGCGTTTGCCAGTGCCGGATTTCCGGCTGATTCAAAGTAATATACACCTGCGAGGGAAATGGCAAACAGGATCGCCATTGCGGCAAATATAGTCCACGCCTGCTTCTTGTTTTTCAGCATCAACCCAAAGGCATATACAAGAGAAGTGGGCAAAAGCATCATGCAAAGGATGTGAATCAAATTGGTCAGCGGTGTCGGATTCTCAAAGGGATGCGCCGCATTGGCCCCGAAGAAGCCGCCTCCATTGGTCCCGATATGTTTTATCGCTTCAAGCGATGCCACAGGCCCCAACGGGATGTCCTGCAGGGTCCCTTCAATTGTTGTGACAGTCTGATTCGTGGATAATGTCTGAGGCACTCCCTGCCAGACTAAAAGCAAGGTGACAGCAATCGATAAAGGAAGCATTATTCTTGTTGTAAGCCTCACGAGGTCAACAAAGAAATTCCCGACTGTTTTGGACGTTTTACCAACAAGACCGCGTATAAATGCCGCAGCCGCAGCAAAGCCCGTGGCTGCCGATGTGAACATCAGAAAGGTAATCGCCGCCATCTGGCTGAAATAGGACAGCCCCCACTCTCCGCTGTAATGCTGAAGGTTCGTGTTGGTTATAAAGCTGATAGCCGTATTAAAAGAAAGGCTCGGTTCCATATTCTTATTTGCATTTGGGTTTAAGCCGACAAATTCCTGTATCCGAAAGATCAGATAAACAAACAAAGCCATTACCATGTTTGTCAAAACCAGAGCAAGGGCATATTGCTTCCAGTTCATTTCTTCTCTCTTTATACCGGCGGCTTTGAATATCACATTGTCTATTCTGTCCATCACAGGGTCTGCGAAGCTCTTTTCACCGCTGATGACCTTAAAGATATATCTTCCTGTTGGAATGACCAACAGCATGACAATGACCAATGTAATTAAAACTTGTATGATTCCCATTCATTCTCACTCCTGACATTTAAATAAATCGTACTATGCTTTAAAATCTTTCCGGATGGATCAATACATAGCCCAGGTATAAAAACAGTAAACCCGCTATAACCAATAAAATAATCATATCCATTCCTCCATTTCAACGATCCCTTACCTGTTTGTCACACCAGCCGGCAAAACATAGTATTAATCCAAAGCTGACAAGCAAAGTGATTGTAAATATCGCATCAAGCATTTGTATTACCTCCTTCAGATCCAGCTTAAATTTGTACGGAAAATATTGTTTCCAAAGCAGCAGTTATTACTATTTGATTCCTCTGCTGCACATGTTTGATTATAGTTCCAAATGCTTATACAATTAAAGTTCGATGGATTTTCATACAGACTTTTGATCATACCGCTAAATGCCGTCAAATCAATTTATCACCCTTACTCATAGCCTTATCTCTTTTTCTTTGGGCCAAACGATAGTATAACGTGTTGATAAAAAGTGTATTCAATTCTATACTAAAGGTACATATCGATACTAAAGATAAATATATACGTTCAAATGTCCGGGGATCAGATCAGCGGGAGGTCAAAATATATGATTAAAACATTAAAGGGTAAAATTTCAATAGTGTATTTGAGCCTTGTACTACTTATTGCGATTGTCGGAATAACTGCTTCCGTCAATATTTTTAATTTAGGGGGATCTATTAATGGCCTTATGAGTGCAAACTATAAAAGCATTCAAGCGGCAAATTTTATGACGGAAGCCGTTGAACGCCAGGACAGTTCTGTGCTTATTTATATAAATGTTGACAAGCAGAAGGGAAAGGATCTGTTTGCCGATAATAATGAGGAATTCCTGAAATGGTATAATGTCTGCGCCAATAATGTAACGGAAAAAGGGGAAAAAGAGATTATTGACACCATCAAGGAATCCTATAACCATTATGTAAAACTTTTTCTGGACTTGCAGGAAATCCGCAGCGGCCAGGAAATTGATAAGGCCGTCGCCTTCTATAATACAGAGGTGATGCCGGACTTTGTCAATATGAAGAATGAATTGAAACAGCTAAGCCTTCTAAATGAAAATGCCATGTTCAAGGGAAAGGACCTGGCGACGGAACATGCCCAAAATTCCATGTACATGGTCTTGGTATTGTCTATTTTTGCAATGATCGGAGGAGGCGTTGTATCCGGTTTTTTTATAAACAGGTTTCTGATGCCTATTTCTTCTCTGACGCAAACGATGAAATTAATTAAAGCTGGAGACTTGAACCAACAGGCAAATATTATTACAAAGGATGAAATTGGTGAACTGGCTCAGGAGTTCAATAATATGACCAAACGTCTGCAGCAGTATGAACAAAGTACATTGGGCAAACTGCTTGCAGAGAAAACAAAGTCGCTGGCTATTGTTAAAAGCATATCGGAGCCGCTGGTGGTACTTGACACCGATTATCGGATTGTGCTGATGAACGATGCTTTTGAAAAGGTTTTTAATATCAGTGAGGAAGTGTCAATCAACAAGCATTTCCTTGAAGGGATAAGAAACGGGGAAATCTTTGATTTCATCTCAAGTACTTTCAAATCGAAGGAAGAAACCCGGCAGAAGATTTTTTTGGTTAAAGTTAACTATGAGGACTATTATTTCAATATTATCGTGGCTGCGGTGAAGGATGATGATGCAAGTCTGTCAGGGATTATTGCCGTATTCCAGAATGTTACACAGTTAAAGGAGCTTGAAAAAATCCGCACCGATTTTATTGCCACCATCTCTCATGAGTTTAAAACTCCGCTGACTTCAATCATGATGGGAGCAGATGTTCTGCTGGAAGAGGGGATGGGTCCGCTGAATGATGACCAGAGGCAATTTATGAAGGCTATTCGTGAAGACAGTGACAGGCTGACAAAGCTGGTCAACGATCTGCTGGAACTGACACGGATCGAATCGGGTAAAGCTGTTTTCAAGTTCCAGGAATATGCGATCGATGATATCATAGAATGTGCTGTAAAGCCTTTTTATCAGCTTGCGGAGCAGCATGACGTGAATCTGTATTTTCAATATGAAGATAATTTGCCTCCTGTAACAGCTGACTTTGAGAAAATCACATGGGTTCTAAATAATCTGATATCCAATGCTTTAAAATATACGAATATGGGCGATGAAATAGGCGTAAGTGCTGTTGAGAAGGCAGATAAGGTTTATGTTACCGTCAAAGATACCGGTATGGGCATCCCCGAAGAATATCTTGACAGAATCTTCGAAAAATTTGTTCAGGTAAAAGACGGTGATTTCGAAATGCGTGGGACAGGGCTGGGACTTGCCGTTGTAAAAGAAATTATTGAAGCCCATCAGGGGAAAATCTGGTGCGAAAGCAAACTTGATGTAGGGAGCAGCTTCACATTTACATTGAATATCGCAGAAAAGGAGAAAAACGGATGAAGAGGGTTTTAGTCGTGGATGATACAAAAAACATACGCATGGTTCTCACCAAGTGCCTGGAATTGGAAGGGTACGAGGTAATGACGGCTTGTGATGGAAAGCAGGCATTGGAGATGTTGACATCACAGACCTTTGATCTGGCTTTCTTGGATATAAAACTCCCTGAAATGCGGGGTACTGAAGTCTTGAGAAGGATCAGGGAACGCGGTATTAAAACACCTGTGATCATTATTACGGCATATGCGACTGTTAAAAATGCTGTGGATTGTACAAATATGGGCACAGTTGCTTATGTGCAGAAACCTTTTTCTGCGGAAAAGATCAAGACTGTACTGAGGGAACTGGATAAGAATACTGTGCACGCCGGGTTAGGGAGTAACGATGCTGTTAAATTGATAGGTGAAGTAAAAAGCTGCCTTGAAACAGGAGAATATAATAAGGCTTTGGAACTATCCGGAAATGCACTTTCTGTAGAACTGAACAACCCGGAGATTTATCTGCTGATTAGTAAAGCATATGAAGGCCTTGGCAATTTTAATGACGCAGCAAGATTTCAACAATTCTACAAGTCTTTTAGTGAATAATAGTGCCGCTTTCCATTACTGAAAATATTTGTCCATTACAAATTATTTTTATAGAATATCCGATTTGATTTGAATTCTTCCTCTGCTTAAATTATAATAAAAAACAATACTATGGTTACCAATATATTCTTATAAATCAACGGATATAGTCAGTAATGTCGAGGGGGAAAATAAAAATGAGATACGGTTATTTTGACGATGCAAAGAAAGAATATGTCATTGACAATCCGGGTACGCCGATGTCCTGGGTAAACTATCTGGGCACTTCGGAATATTGTGGAATCATTTCAAATAATGCGAGCGGTTATGGCTTTTACAAGTCCCCGAAATCAGCAAGACTGCTGCGCTTCCGCTTCAACAGTATTCCAATGGACAGACCGGGACGGTATGTTTATATAAGGGACGATGAGGACGGGGACTACTGGTCGGCATCCTGGCAGCCCGTCGGCAAGCCGCTGGACACTTATAAGACAAGCTGCAGCCACGGCCTTGGCTATACCAGATTTGAAAGTGAATACAGCGGGATAAGCTCCAGTTACAGAGTGTTCGTACCAATAGACAAGCCTGTGGAAATATGGGAGCTTGAGGTGGAGAACAAATCGGGCAGGGACAGGGAGCTCTCGCTCTTCACTTATGCGGAATGGTGTTTCTGGGACATGAATCAGGACATGTCAAACTTCCAGTATATCCTCTACACCTGCCGCATGGGCTATGAAAACGATATCGTTGACTATTCCATACGCCTGTGGCCTGTTACCGAACCCAAGGGCTTTATGGCATCGACGCTTCCGGTGGTAAGCTTTGAGACCGACCGTGACGAATTCATCGGGCGTTATCGCCATGAAGGAACGCCTGTCGCGGTTGAAAGGGGAAGCTGTTCCAATTCCATAGCCGTAGGCGGAAATCCCTGCGCATCGGTTCAGAACAAAATCATCCTGAAACCGGGAGAGAAAAAGCATGTTGTCTATATCGTCGGCGTCGGCGATGCAAAAACGTTCGGCGTGGAATGTAAAAAATATTACTCTGACCGTTCAAATGTAGAAAAGGAATTTGATAAAGTTCAGCGTTACTGGAAGGAAAGGCTTGAGGGTTACACCTGCTCCACACCGTCCGCACTGGTGGATTCCATGGTGAATGTGTGGAACCAGTACCAGTGCCAGACTACCTTCAACTGGTCCAGATCGGCATCCTTCAATGAAGCGGGCGGACGCGACGGGCTTGGTTACCGCGATACGAACCAGGATACGCTTGGTGTGATGCATTCCATACCGGAGCTTTGCCGGGGGAAACTGGTGGATCTTTTGAAAGGCCAGTTATCAAACGGCTCTGCGATGCATGGTCTGCAGCCGCTTACCTGGAAGCAGGGCCAGCACAATGTGCCGCCTGAAGCGCATATTTTCTCGGATGATCACCTGTGGCTGCTTGTATCCATACCTGCTTACATTAAAGAGACGGGGGATTTCGCTTTTCTTGATGAAAGCATCCCTTACTGCGATAAAAATGAAGTTTCAGTTTTTGAACACCTTAAGGCGGCGCTTGAATTCTCCTGGTCCAAGCGTGGCCCGCATGGCCTGCTTCTGGGTCTTGCCGCCGACTGGAACGACTGCATCAATCTGAAGGGTAAGGGCGAGAGCATCTGGAGCACCTTCCTCTATTATCGGGGGCTTGTTGAATTCATAGAACTTGCCGAGCGTACAGGGCATTCCGGCGATGCGGAAAAATACAGGCACTATCTGTCTGAGATTGCGTCAAACCTCGACAAATATGCATGGGACGGGAAGTGGTTCCTGAGAGGATACCTCGACAGCGGCAGGAAGCTGGGAGGACAGGAGAGCGAGCAGAGCAAGATATTCATCAACAGCCAGACATGGTCAGTCGTGTCGGGTGCTGCGGAGACGGAAAAAGCACAAGCAGCAATGGACAGCCTCAAAGAGTACCTTGCAACGGAACATGGCATCGTTAAGAATTATCCGGCCTACAGGGAGCCTGATATGGAAATAGGTGCGATCACCTCTTTTCCTCCGGGATTGAAGGAAAATGCCGGTATATTCTGCCATTCGAATACCTGGGCTGTTATAGCCGAGTGCATGCTGGGCAGAGGTGACAGGGCTTTTGAATATTATCTTTCCTTCCTGCCTGCCGCCAAGAATGAGGATGCCGACTTATACACCATGGAGCCTTATGTTTACTCACAGTTCATCACCGGCAAGGAGCACCCGTACAAATTCGGACGTGCAAGGAATTCGTGGCTTACCGGAACTGCATCCTGGAGCTTTGTTGCCATATCGCAATACATATTGGGCGTCCGGGCATCGTACGACGGACTTGTAGTGGATCCGTGCATACCGCATGACTGGGACGGCTTCAAGGTAACCAGGCAATTCAGGGGCAGGAGCTTTGAAATAGAAGTCAGAAACCCCGGTAAGGTCTGCAGGGGGGTAGCATCATTGACTGTCAACGGAGAGAGACTGGTGGGTACACTGATACCGCACGAAGTGATGAAGGATGTCAATATGGTGGAAGTGATACTTGGCTGAAGTATGATGGGTGATGCATGGTAAGGATGAGGTCATCAGTCCGACTCTGATTGAGGGCTCCAATAAAGACAAGGCTTCTGGGATTTTTACCTGGAAGCTTTTTTATGTCTACTCCTATTTCTACCCTTACGTAATATATAGTTTGTTTGTAATATAATTGCATGTTATGTTATATTAGTAATGGGTGATTCTTTTGGAATTGATTAATTCTATTTCTGATCTAACAAAGTACGTTAAGAATGACATAACCAACTTAAATTCCTCAAGTAAAGAAATTTGGTTTAGAGGAGTTAAGCGTAGTAATTTTAAGCTTTTACCTTCTGTTTTTCGTCCTAAGTATGGTACTTTAGATGAATTTTATAATGAAAGGACTATTTCTAATCATTTTATTAGACAAGCTAGTAGTTTAAATAGCATTTCTCCTACTGATTATCAAAGATGGTTATTTATAATGTAACATAATAAATTACCAACTAGATTGCTAGATTGGACTGACGGATTACTTATTTCATTATTTTTTGCAGTTTATGAGCTTACAGATAACGATATAGAAGATTCTAATACTGAACACCCTTGTGTTTGGCTACTTAACCCTTTAGAATTAAATTATGTATCTACAGGTAATAAAAAATACCAAAATCGTTTTAATTACATGATTGAAATACTGGTTTGTGGTATACTTATATAGAGTTAAGAAGTCTACAGAAAGTCGGTGACTTGAAATGTTCGCTTTAAAAGGATATTTTAACGGAAAAGAATTTGTCCCACTCGGCAAAGTAGATGTAAAACCTAACCAAAAGGTTATTATTACAGTGCTTGATGAGTATTTGAATATAGAAGAGAAATCTGAAAAATCTTATAAAAAATACGTCGGAAAACTAAGCTCTGAAAGCTTTCATGAGATAATTGAAGCTTTAAAGGAAACTGAAAAGGTTGATGTTAATGAGTGGTAGTTTAGTTGATACAAACATTATTATTAAATTGCTCAATGGAGATCAGAAAGCAGTTGAATTATTTGATTCACTTGATGGCATACATATTTCAGTTATTACTGCCGGAGAGCTATTTTATGGTGCGCAAAAATCAAGCAGGATAAATGAGAATATGTTGTTGTTCAAAAACTTTTTATCAGAATATTCGATAGTTGAAATTAATGAAAGTGTAAGTGAGACATATGGTGAAATAAAAGGAAAGCTTGTCAAACGGGGAATCAATATCCCTGAAAATGATATTTGGATTGCTGCAACTGCGATCAGCTACAACCTAAACTTAGTCACTTATGACGAGCATTTCAAGAATATCAACGATTTGAACATCAAATAAACATCAAATAAACATCAAATAAACATCGGAAAATTAAACAGGTGATCTATGAATAATCTGATAAACCATATAAACTCCATATGGGCCCGGCCTCCTGCGCTGTGGACCTTGGTGATGGCAGTGAAAGAGGGGAGTACGTCTGTCAGGATTATATCCTGGACAAGCTTGGCAGACCCCATAGGAGCATCAACCTGATGTATTGTTATTATCCGCTCGACAAGGGTTGGCCGGCCAGAGCCAGCGAGTTGGGGAAAAACGCCGGAATAACCTTCGCTTGGGATTATCCGTATGACGATTACTTTCCTTATATGGGAGGGATCGGCGGAGACACGGAAGGGGAGCCGTTTTTGTCGATGAAGGATGTGCGCAGGCATGGGCAGGATGTTACACTGACACTTACCATTGACTGCGGTGTATCGGATGAGCATCTGATTCGGATTGCCAATGATCTGAAGCCATACGGCAGGCTGCTTCTGAGAATAAACCATGAGGCCACAGGCAACTGGTTCGCCTTTAACAAGCGTTACACCTACCAGGAGGTTTCGGATTTTTATGTCCGGTTCCATAGGATCATAAAGAAGGAAGCACCCAATATCCATACTATATTATGCATCGGTGGAGAGCATGAAAAGGATACTGACGCAATACCCTATGAAAAGGAATTTACAGAGGCCATAAGAGAAACGGATATCTGGTCGGGTGACTATTATCTGGCACTCAACTGGGGATGGCCGTTTACAGTGGCCGAACGCGGCGGGAATTCCCACAAATGTTATTTGGTGAAAGATGTTTTCGAGACAAACAGATATACCTTTGAACGCTTTAAAATGCAGAATGACGGCAAGGCCAAACCCCTTGTAATTTCGGAATTGAACGCTGACGGTGATGTAACCGGACCCTATGATCAGGCGGAGATGATGACGGAGTTTTATACTATGGTAAGGGATGAAAAGGCTGACTGGCTGACCGGCATCACCTGCTACCAGTTCAGGGACAGAGGAAGGCTCGGGCTGGAGATCGAGGGCCCGAATTGTCCATCCTGTGGAGCAGCGCAGCCGCTGCTGGATGCATATAAGGAAATAATCCATGACCCTTATTTCCAGCCCTCTATGGAAACCGGAGAGGAAGTACAGCTTCCGGTTATTTTAAGATGGGGTGGCTTTGAAGATGCGGAGGGTCTGATAATACCGCTTTATTTTGAAAAAGCTCCAGTATTCTGCGAAGTCCTGTTTGAAGAGGATAGCCTCAATGTGATGATGGAGGTTAATGGCAAATGGTTTTACAAAAAGCCGGGAATCAAGAGGATTGATCTGATGCCTGCCTTTTACCGGAAGCCTTTGAATCAGGCCTGCAGACTTGATTTTAAGCTTTTTGCCCCGCCTGCCGAAGGTGTCAATGACCCTGCACAGGGAGCGGATTGGACCGAAAATTATTATTTGAAGCTTGACAGGCTTCCGATGTTTCGAATACGGTATGAGGCAACTGAACGAGGATTTTACATACCATAAAACGATTCCGTCAAGTCAGCCATTTGTCCTTGAATTCAACTGGTGTATAGTTGCATATATAGTCCAGCGCGTCTGATACATCTGCAGTGACATAGTACAGTGAGTAACTTTCCGGTTTGGCAAAATGCTGGTCAATAATCTGGTCAAACTGCTTTAGGAGGAAATCATAGTAGCCATTGCTATTTAGGATCACTATCGGCTTGTTATGATATTTGAGCTGCTTTAATGTAATCATTTCCAGCAATTCCTCAAATGTGCCGAATCCGCCGGGAAGTGCAATGAAAGCATCTGATCTGGCATCCATCACAGATTTTCTTTTACGCATATCCTTTGTAACAATCAGCTCATTACAGGTTTCGTAAACAACGCCCTTTTGATTTAATGCCCTTGGTATAACGCCAACTATTCTTCCCCCGTGTTCATAAACTGCTGTTGCTGTTGCGCCCATGAGTCCGCGCATACCGCCTCCAAAAAGCAGGACATCTTTATTTAAAGCAATTGCCTTGCCCAATTCAGCCGCCATTGCAAAATAAGCGGCATCAATGGAATTGCTTGATGAACTGTAAACACATATAACCTTATCCATTTATACCTCCAGAAGCATTTTGTCCATTATACCAAATTGTATTACAGTATAGCAAGGTGATCATGCGGGAACAGGAAGGACATCCGATACATCCGCATATATTTTGCATTATCGTGGGAAAATCTCAAGTGATCTTCCCGTATTTATTGACCGACTTCATGCAATAGGCTATTATGGAAGTATCTAATACACTTGGAGAGACTGTAACTCATGGATAAACTAAAGATTATCAAGACATATTATGAAGACAACATGGCAAAAGGTCTGCCTGAGTACGGCATACTTGGATGGGAAAGTGAAGAGGCTCAGAAACTGAGGTTCGACATGCTGTTATCCTCAGTTGACCTGAAGGGCAAGACCCTGCTGGATGTTGGCTGCGGCACCGGAAACCTTCTGGAATATATAAGAAGTCAGGGTATCGACATAAACTACACCGGTGTCGACATCCTGGATAAAATGATCGAAAAGGCTAAAAACAAACAGCTCGGCGCAGATTTCTTCCTCGTCGATATCTTTAAGGACAACATTTTCAAGGATAATTCTTTTGATGTCATATATGCTTCAGGGATATTCAATCTGAACCTTGGAAACAACAGGGAATTCCTGATTAATGCCCTTGACCTCTTCCTGCGTCTTTCCTCCAGTGCGGTGGTATTCAATCTGCTGCATTTTGCATCTCCCGACAGAGAAGATAAATACTTCTATTTTCAACCCGATGAAATCAGTGAAATACTGGAGAAATACTCCGGTGTTATTGAAAAAGTACAATTCATTGAGGCGTACCTGAAAAATGATTTTACAGTAATCTGCAAAAAGCGGAGGAAGAAAAATGAATAAAGTGTCTCTGCCTGAATCCGATGAGCAGGTCTCGAACCGGTTTGCAGCCCGGATTTTGCTGGGCACAGATTCATTTGTTACGTTGACAATAAGATGAACTGTTGTATGTTATATAAATTGAACATAAACAACTACAAATGTGTTATTATATTTGTATGGAAACCTAAAAAAATCTGATTTCTGAGGTGGATGCAAATGGCACTGAAACCATTATATGAAGTGGCAAACATCAATGACTTCAAAGAACTACTGGAATACAGCTCGACTGCCTTTGCAGACAAGGCGGCATTTTGGGTAAGGAATGAAAGCGGCGCTTTCAGAAGCATCACTCACAAACAATTCAAAGAGGATGTTGACGCACTTGGTGCGGCGCTTGTTTCGCTTGGGCTCAGAGGCTCCTTTATTGCAGTAATGAGTGAAAACCGGTATGAATGGTGTGCCTCCTATCTCGCAGTAACAAACCACACGGGTGTCGTCGTACCTCTCGACAAGGAACTGCCGGCAGCGGAGAAGGGCAATTTGCTTCAGAGGAGCGGATCTGAAGCCCTTATTTTTTCGGGCAAATATGAAAAAGACATATTGTCAATAAAGCGATCCGACACACCGGTCAAATATTTTATTAATATGGATATTGATGAGGATACGGAAGATTTCATGTCGCTTCGAAAGCTTGTCGAAAATGGCAGACAACTGCTGGCACTGGGAAACATGAATCCAGATGAATACAAAATTGATAACGCAGCACTGAGTATCCTTCTTTTCACCTCAGGGACGACGGACCTTGCCAAAGGTGTCATGCTTTCCCAGAAGAATATCTGTTCAAATGTTATGGACATCTTGAAGACAGTCCGTGTCACCAGTGAGGACATCACACTTTCCATTCTTCCGATCCATCACACGTATGAATGCACGATCGGCTTTCTGTGCTTCATTTACTGCGGGGGCACCATTGCATTCAATGAAGGCCTTAAGCACATTCAGAAGAATTTTCTGGAAGTTAAGCCGACAGTATTGGTTACGGTTCCTCTTCTGCTGGAAAATATGCATAAAAAGATCTGGGAGCAGGCGGGCAAAAAGCCTGGAATGAAGCTGCTGCTCAAGGTCATGATGGCTGTCGGCGCGGTGTTGAATACCGTTGGAATCGATATCAGACGCAGCATGTTCAAAACCATACACAAAAAATTTGGAGGACGGCTGAGGTTGATTATAACAGGTGCGGCCGCCATTAGTCCGGAGGTCTCAAACGGATTGAACAGTCTTGGCTTCAAGGTACTGCAGGGTTATGGGCTGACTGAATGCTCTCCTCTTGTCATAGGAGAACGTGATAATTTTTACGGAAATGCTTCGATCGGTCTGCCGTTGCCGGGTGTTGAGGTCAGGATCGAAAACACTGATGAAAATGGTATTGGCGAGATTGTCACAAAGGGCGACAACGTCATGCTCGGATATTATAAAAACGAGGAAGCTACGGCTAAATGCCTCAAGGACGGATGGTTTCGTACAGGCGACCTGGGTAAGGTGGATAAAGCGGGTGCATATTTTATTACCGGGAGACTGAAAAATGTTATCGTGACCAAAAACGGCAAGAATATTTTCCCGGAAGAGGTGGAGTCCTTTATAAACAGAAGTCCATATGTTCTGGAATCAATGGTGGCAGGTTATGAGGATGGCAAGTCGGGTGAAACATTTGTTCAAGCCTATATCTTACCTAATCTTGAGGCAATCAAGGAAAGTTTGAAGGTTGTCAGCGTGTCAAAGGAAGATATTATGAGCATCATTTCAGAAGTGGTCAAAAGCGCCAACAAGGATATGCCGCTGTACAAACGCATCAGCACCTTCACCTTGCGCGACAACGAATTTGTTAAAACGACTACGTTGAAAATAAAGCGTTACGCAGAAAATGCAAAATTGAAGATGAAACATAATTGAACTATAACAAGCATCAATGAACACCATAAAAAGTAAGCGCAGTGCAGGGATGCAGGTTTGAAGCGCGTCTTTTGAAGCAAGAGAATCGTCTGAAACCACTGAAAAAGTACTGCTTCTGAAAAAATACCAACGAAGTTATACGGGTTTCAAGCATCAAATTTAAGAAAAAAGTGACTTTTTCAGTAATCTCGAACCGTCCCCTTGCTTCACGATATCAACCAAGGTCATGATATACTGTAATATTGTGCAAAATTTCAAGTAGGGGCCAAATTTTCAATGAAATAATGGGATTTTCACATATTTTAAGGTACAAAGTCCATAAAAAGGCACTAATTCAGGTGGATAATTAACTTCTGGTGGCCTAAACTTGAAAAAATGAGCATTTTTTATTATCTAATTCATCAATAGTACATTTTTTTGTACACAGTAGATAAACAGCTCAAAATTTAAAGTTTGGGACGAGTATTCATTTAAATAATGTTTCCTTCTTCAAAGTAATGCTTCCTTCTTCAAAAACTTCTCCAGAGGTACTTATATAACAAGCCTGATTAAAATAGGACAGGAACATAGTCTGACACTCCTCTTGTGTTCTGCGCAAATATACCATTCCGCATTTAATGCCGATTTTATAAACTTTCTATGAACTTTCTGTTAACTATCGGAATACTCAATTGACAAGTCACGACTGCTTCAATAGTATTTCATTATCGGCTAAATTATATTGTCAGGGAGGAATAAAGGATGGAAGGAACGAGCTTCCTTGAAGAAGGTAAGAAATTAGCTTTATTAAAAGCAGAAATTAATAAAGTGATCGTTGGCCAGGATTATATGGTTGACAGGATACTGATCGGCCTTTTGACCGGTGGGCATATATTGCTGGAGGGCGTCCCCGGATTAGCCAAATCATTGACAGCAGATACATTTGCAAAAGTAGTTGGAGTCGATTTTAAAAGGATACAGTTTACACCGGATCTACTTCCGGCTGATATATTGGGTACGGAGATATACAAACAGAATACCGGTGAATTTGTAATCAAAAAAGGTCCGATATTCACTAATCTGATTCTTGCAGATGAAATAAACCGCGCGCCTGCCAAGGTGCAGTCGGCTTTACTTGAGGCGATGCAGGAAAAACAGGTGACGATCGGAGAGACAACCTACTTGTTGGATGACCCCTTTTTGGTATTGGCAACCCAGAATCCCCTTGAGCAGCAAGGTACATATCCTCTTCCCGAAGCACAGCAGGACCGTTTTATGATGAAATTGAAAATAAATTATCCAAATAGAGATGAAGAAAGAAAAATTATTAAGCGCTTTACAGGAGAGCAATCAGGATGTATGGGCGAGCAGTTGACTTCGTCAACGACCAGCCCCGGCGAAACTGCAGTCACAAAGATATTATCCGCTAAGGATATTTCTGAAATGCGAAAAAAAATCGATGGTATCTATGTAGACGAAAACATCGAAAATTATGTACTCGACATCATTTTTAAAACCAGGGAAGATTCAAAGAATATAGCGTGCGGCGCTTCTCCGCGTGCCTCGATCAACCTGATAAAAGCTGCGAAAGGCAAGGCATTTATTGAAGGACGCAATTATGTTGTACCGGATGATATCAAGGATTTGGTTTATGACATATTACGACACAGGATTATACTTACGTATGAAGCGGAAGCCGAGGAGATCACTTCAGAAGAGATCATAGCAGAAATTCTGGAGCAGGTCAACTTACCGTAATATGGCTTGTGTTCCGGGATGCATGGGCGAGCAGTTGACTTCAGTCAACGAACGGCCCCGGAGATAAGGAGATTCAATATGCTGTCCAGTGACCTGATCAGGAAAATACGGCGAATTGAGATAAAATCGAAAAAACTGGTCGATGAAAATTTTTCGGGTGAATACCGCTCCGGGTTCAGGGGAAAAGGAATGGAATTCGAGAGCATAAGGCAGTATTACTATGGCGATGATGTCAGAAATATCGACTGGAATGTAACTGCACGCCATAATAAAGCCTTTGTAAAGCAATTTTGTGAGGAACGGGAATTAAATATATTTCTTTTAATAGATATGTCCCGCTCCAACAGCTTTGGCAGTAAAAAAGCATTGATTGCCGAATTAGGTGCTACTTTGGCATTTTCAGCGACACGGAACAATGACAGGGTAGGTGTTATTTTTTTTACGGACAGAGTCGAAAAATTTATTCCTTCAAAAAACGGAAGGAAGCATGTCCTGGCAATAATAGAAAGTATTTTGAATTTCCAGCCTCAGTTTCGCGGTACTGATCTGTCATCCGCTCTTCAATATTTTAACCGTATAGAGAAAAAAAAGAGTGTAGTTATTTTAATATCCGACTTTCTCGACGAAGGATATAAAAAAGAACTGAAAATCATATCCGGACGCCATGATCTGGTTCTGATACGTGTTGTCGACAGAACGGAGGAAGCAATTCCGGCAGGCGCCATATTTGCCTTTGAAGACCTTGAATCGGGAGAGACAATTACTCTGGACAACCTTAGAAATGAATACAGGATGGACGCTAAACCCGGTCCGACCGGGAGCAGCCTGATCAATATTTATACAGACGAAGACTATGTCAAACCATTGCAACAATTTTTCAGAAGAAGGATTCAGAGATGAAAATAACGAGGCAAAAGGTGTCCCCCAGCTCTATAGGTGGTAGTTATCGATTTGGTTTTCAGGCGGTGAGCATATCTCCCGCCCAGGATGCATGGGCGAGCAGTAAGCTTAGCTTGCGACCAGCCTCGTTGAAACGCAGTAGCAGTAAGAAAATTTTTCTACAATCGGAAAAATTTCTTTTGAACCGATGCGTTATAAAGACAGCAGTTTTACTATTGGTCCTGTCGCTGCTGTTCATTGCACAAACCGGGCAGACGTTGGCCGAAGAACGAAGTATTTATGTGGGCGATCTTATCAAAATACAGATATCGGCAGAGGCATATACTAAAGACCAATTGACTGCCCTGTTCACTGAAAAGGATTTTGAAATAGTTGATATAAAGGACGAGGCCGGTGATTATCTGCTCACACTGCGTACATTTGAACCAGGTGAGAAAAGCGTCAGGATAGGCAATAAGGAAATTCAAATCGATGTTAAATCAACTCTTAAGGACATAAAAAGGGACGGAATTTTCGAAGGGGATATCAATACGCTGAAGCCTGCATTTTCCGTAGAATGGCGATATATATTCTATGTTTTGATGATTGCCATGATTCCGGCAGGCGGGATTGTTCTCCGAAGCCATCTTAAAAACAGGAAAATATTTTCATTAACCCCATATCAACTTTTCATCAGGCAAACAGAAAGTATTCCTGAAGAGGATGGCAAATATTTTGTCAAACTGACCTCCAGCTTTAAAGCATATCTTGAAGCGGTATATTCGTGCAGGCTCAGAGGTAAAACATCATCCGAACTGACAGACAGGATAAGCAACCTGCCCGGTCTACAGGAATATATACCTGATATCCGTTTCTGGCTGACGGAAAGTGACCGTTTTAAGTTTACCGGTGAAAATATTTCCGGGGAGAAAAAACGTGAAATGTCCGAACAACTGGCAGCGTTGGTTTATAAAATCAGAAATATAAAAGAAGTAAAAGAAGTAAAAGAAGTAAAAGAGGGAGAAGTATGATTCGGTTGGCTAGCTGGTATTTCCTGCTTTTGATACCGTTATTTATTTATATCTTTCTATTAAGAAAAGAAAAGTCGGCTCTGAAATTTTCGAGTGTAAAACTCTTGATGAGCTCCGGTATGAAGAAAACCGTCAAGCATAAAATCGGCAGAGTTGTCATTGTTACCGGCCTTGCTGTGCTGGCTGTCGCATTGGCAAGGCCCCAGCTTACACAGAATGCTGGTCCTGTCAGGCAGAATGGTATTGATATTGCGGCGTTGCTTGATGTATCGGGCTCGATGCAATCTGTTGACTTTCAGCCGAACCGGCTGGAGGCGGCAAAAAAAACAACGGAGGACTTTATTGCAGAAAGACCAGAGGACAAGATTTCACTGGTCATCTTTGCCGGAACTGCATATACCAGGATTCCATTAACGCTCGACCATAATATTGTCAATGAATCAATTGATGAAATTACAGCCGAGTCGGTAAACGAAGACGGTACTGCTATCGGAACGGCTATTTCGGTAGGCTTGAACAGGCTTAAAAACAGTGAAGCTGCATCCAAAATTATGATCCTTGTCACAGACGGCGATAACAACGCCGGGACAATAGCACCCGATACTGCCTGTGAAATGGCAAAGGAGATGGGGATAAAAATATATACGATCGGTGTAGGCACGGACAAAACCATTATTCCCGTGCAGGGGCTTGGACAGACCAGTTATCAGCAGGTTGAGGGCGGACTGAACGAGGATCTGCTGAAGAAAATTGCAGATACGACAGGTGGCCGCTATTACAGGGCCAGGGATTCAAAAGCACTGTCGCAGATATACTCGACCATCAACAAGCTGGAAAAGACGGAATTCAAGCATGATAGTTTTACTGAATATACCGAACTGGCTTATAGTTTGATTGGAATTGCCCTTGTGTTGCTGCTTGTGGGTATTTTCCTCGACCGTTATTACTTTATCCGGATTCCCTGAGTGGAGTTGTTCAGGAAAGGAGGGGCATATAGTTGAATTACCTGGAATTTAAAAATCCCGCTAATATGATTTTTATCATACTTCCTGTATTGGGACTGGTTACTATGCTTATGTCATACAGGAAAAAAGACAGGATATTGCGAGTGCTGAAAATCGGTGCAAAAGCTCGGTTTGCATTGCTTCGGATTGTGTTGACCGTTCTTGGGCTGAGCCTGATGTTCTTTTCCCTTTTAGGCCCTCAAATCTTCACCGGCTTTGCCGAGACAAACAAGTCAGGCCTTGATATATATGTACTGGTCGATACCTCCAAAAGCATGCTGGTCCGGGATATCCAGCCGGACAGGCTCAGTGCGGCGAAAAAAATGATCGGAAGTATGATAGATTCACTGAAAGGTGACAGGATAGGGCTTATTCCGTTTTCATCGGGTGCCTATGTCCAGATGCCCCTGACTGACGATTACCAGGTAGCCAGGATGTTTCTTGATGTAATCGATACGGATATGATTGGCGGGGGAGGTACCGACATCGGGGCCGCAATCAGGCTGGCGGATAATTCCTTTGACCGGACTTCAAGTGCCGACAGGGTGGTCGTCATTTTAAGTGATGGAGAAGACCATGGCACAGACAGCCTGAATGTTTTAAAAACGCTTAATGATACGCATTTGAAAGTATACACTATTGGTATAGGTACGACCAGGGGCGGACTGATTCCGGTTTATGATTCCACAGGCTTGAAGATAACGGACTATAAGAAAGACAATAGCGGAAACTTCGTCACATCATGCATGGATCCGGATTCGCTGCAAAAACTGGCTGCTTCAGGTAATGGCACTTATTATCAGTCATCGGTTTCAGGAATTGAGACCGATTCTCTGCTGAAGGAACTCTCTTATCTGAAGAGGGATACCTTGAAAACAGAGAAAATCAAGAGATACGCCCAGATTTATCAATACTTTTTGGGAACCGGGATACTGTTGTTTCTGGCGGCAAATCTGCTGCCTGAAAGGAGGAAGGCCGGGTGAAAAGAGTGCTTTTTATTTTGGCAGTATTGACGGTTATCCTTCTGATAATGTTTTTTACAGGTGCTGTTGATTTTAAAAATGTTCAACGGGAAGCCCTTTTGGAAGGGAACCGGCTTTATGCCGCAGGCAATTACGAACAGGCTTTGGAAGCATACAAGGAAGGAATGGGGGAAAAACCGGACGATCCTGAATTGAATTATAATTCCGGCCAGGTATCGTATCGCCTGAAAGATTATCAGCAGGCCATCGGATATTATGAAAAAGGCCCGGATACTGTTGCAAAATACCTCAATTCAGGCAACTCCTGCCTGAAATTGGGTGATGCCGGCAGTGACGACAATCAGAAGCTGCAATATTATCAACAGGCTTTGCAGACCTATCAGAAGGGAATAGAGAAATATCCTCAGGACATGTCACTAAAATACAATTACGAGGTTGTAAAAGAGAAAATAGGGCAAATGCCCAATAACGATAATAATAAAAATGACAGCAAGAATCAGCAGGATGATAAGAATCAGCAGGATGACAAGAACCAACAAAACGGCGATAACCGGCAAGGTAATGGAGATCAGCAGAATAATCAGAATCAGCAGAATAATCAAAATCAACAGAGTAATGGAGAGCAGCAGGATAATCAGAATCAGCAGAGTAATGGAGATCAGCAGAATGAAAGCAGTACTCAGCAGCAGGGAACGCAGGGAAGCCAGAGTCAGAACGATAGCGGCAATAATGGACAGGATAGTGGACAAAACGGACAGCAGGCCTCTCAGTCCGGGAACGAGACCCAGGGTACTTCCGGCCTGAATAGTACGGATAACTCCGGGACCGCTCAGAACAGTGCGGAGATCGAACAGGCGCTCGAAGCTTTGGAGAAGCAGGAAGAGGATAGCCTTAAAAATAATCAGGGGACTAAAAATAACGGTAAGGAGGAGCAATATGACTGGTAAAAAACTGAATGCAAGGATATTATTCATACTTTTCATAATATCTGCCGGAATACTTATGCCAGAAGGGATTGCACTGGCACAGACGGCTCCTCAATACCTGCTCGATATTGACAGCCTGAACATGCAAAAAGGGGTAAGCTCCAATCTGGTCCTTTCAATAATAAATGCACAGGGCGCTGAGTTGACAGGCATCAGCGGACTGGAAAATTTTGATGTTGTATCAACCGGCAATTCTACATCCACACAGATTATCAATGGGGCTTCGAGCTATGAGGAAGATGTAAACTATATCATCATGCCCAAAAATGTGGGGAAATTTACACTTCAGGGCAGCGTAAAATATAATGGCAGGATCTATCAGACGAACCAACTGCAGATAAATGTCAGTGAGGCGGATCGTACTAAAAACGGAGAGAAGGCAGATTATTTCATCAAAACGATTCTTTCGACCGGAGAGGCATACATCGGGCAAAAAGTTGTACTGGCATATGAGCTGTATTCCCGCTATAATATTGAGAATTTTGGCTTTTCGGGTGACACTAGTATTAAGGATTTTATCAGTAAAGATGTGCCCCAGGATAAATTACAGGCCGAGATCGTTACTGTTGACGGGAATAAGTATGCAAAATATGAAGCAAGGCAATCATTTATATCGCCGATAAAAACAGGTACATTTACCATACCGGCTTATAATTTTCAGGCTAATGTCAGCACAGGTGACTTTTTTAATTCCTCAACGCCGGTTTATCTGCAGACCGAATCAAAAAAAATAACTGTAAAACCGCTGCCGTTGAATAATCAGCCAGCTGATTTTTCCGGTATAGTAGGAAAATTGAACCTGGATGCCAAATACAGTAAAAACGAGGTTAACTATGGCGACTCTTTAACACTTGACATAACAGCCTCCGGCGACTGTAACCTGGATAACCTGAAGGAAATAGTAAAAGATGATTTATCCGGATTTTCCGTTTACCAGACAGAAAAGAGCAGCGAGGAAGGAATTAAAAATAATTTATATCATGCAAAAAAGCAATTTGAAGTTATACTGGTTCCAAAAACAAACGGGGAACTAAAAATTGATTCGAAATCCATATCCTATTTTAACCCGGCCAGCGGTAATTATGAAAAGGTTGAAATCCCCGGTACGACAATTAATGTAAAGGGTGAGACTCCTCAAGGCCAGACGGGTGTTCAGAACCAGGACGCCTCCACTCCAATCGAAACTGTAAAAATCGATCAGGTAAGCTATACGCCGCAGAATGATGGATACTTTACGATACAGTTGAAAAAGGGATATCTGATGTCAGGGCTGATCATAATGGCAATTCTGCTGGTGCTTGCCGTTGCTGTTTATTTGGTATTCTTAACCCGAAGAAAATACGACAAAAAGCTGCAGAGCATCTATAGACAGTTAAAAAAGGAAGAAGATCAAAACGAGATATACAACCTGTTCAACAGCTTGATCAAGCATAGCTTCAACCTGAGCCTGAAGGCAAATACAAGGAATATGATTGTGAACCGGCTTGCAGAGTACGGGCTCGCGAACCCTGTGCTGGAAATAATGGATTATATGGAAAACGGAAAATATCGCACCGAAAAAGAGGATATGAATTTAAAAGAAAAAATCAGAGATATCTATAAACGTATCTGTAAACTGAAAAATCAGACGGAATCAGTTGCAAAACGTACCTTGAAGGTATAGTATATGAATATAAAGTTGTTTTGAATGTGCGGAGACATGGAGTCACATCAAGATTAAAGCTTCTGCTTTGATTTTGTGTGGCTCTTTTTATGCTTTTGGAGAGTTATTTATATGCTTTTGGAGAGCTTTATCCACGGCATTTGTATTGCAACAGGGGAGGCGAACGAATTTGTATGATGTAATTATTGCAGGAGCCGGAGTTATCGGTGCTTTTATCGCAAGAGAGCTTTCACGCTATGAATTGAAGGTCTGTATTCTTGAAAAAGGGAACGATGTTGCCTCAGGTTCCAGCAAGGCAAACAGCGGGATAGTGCATGCCGGTTACGACTGCAGAACCCGCAGTCTGAAAGCCCTTCTTAACGTGCGTGGAGCCGGTATGATGGAGAATGTTGCACAGGAATTGGATGTACCATATAAAAGGACGGGCTCACTTGTTGTGGGCTTTGATGAAAAAGACAGGGAGACGCTGGCAGGACTTATGGGCAAAGGTATTGCCAATGGAGTCCCGGGATTGGAATTACTGGACCGGAATAGAATAAAGGAATTGGAACCGCAGATTTCAGATGAGGTTACCTGCGCATTATATGCGCCGACGGCTGGTATCATTTGCCCGTATGAATTAACGGCTGCAGCGGTGGAAAATGCGGTTGTCAATGGTGTGGAGCTCAGGCGGAGCTGCGAAGTTGCTGCTGTGCGCTTCAAGGAGGATCATATCGAGGTTGCTGCAGGAGGTGAATTGATCGCCTGCCGATATTTTGTAAATGCTGCGGGCGTTTATTCCGGTAAGGTTGCTGCGATGGCGGGCGATAAAAGCTTCGCCATAAGACCCAGAAAAGGGGAATATCTTCTGATGGACAAGGCAGTTGGAAATCTGGTGAACAGGGTCATTTTCCAGTGCCCGACTGCAATGGGAAAGGGCATACTTGTGACGCCAACTGTCGATGGCAATATCATGGTAGGGCCTGATGCGCAGGAGATTGACGACATGGACGACAGTGCGACGACTGCCGCCGGCATGGCGCAAGTGCTGCAAGGAGGTCTCAGGGCCGTGCCGGGGCTTGATCCCAGGCGCGTGGTGACATCCTTTGCAGGTCTTCGGGCAAAGCTTGCAGCAGGGCAGGGGAGCAACGTGTCTGTCGGGACCGAAACGACGACAAAGGTACCTTTGGATAAAGAAAATACCGCGAAGGTATCTGAGGATATGCTTCAGACTACATCCGAAGGAATCGCTTTACAGGGAGATTTCTTGATAAGTCCTTCAAAAAAGAATCCCAATTTTATCAATGTTGCCGGTATCGAGTCGCCGGGTCTGTCCTGCGCACCCGCAATAGGTGAATATGTCAGTGGACTGCTTGGCAGACAGGGGCTTGAACGTATTATAAAGAAAGACTTCATAAAAAACAGGGACAGGGTGATCCGATTCAGAGAGCTGGAAGCAGAAGAACTTGACGAACTGTTGAAAAGAAATCCTGCTTATGGCAGACTGGTCTGCCGTTGTGAAAAGGTAACGGAAGGGGAAGTCGTAGACTGTATCAGGAGACCAGCAGGAGCGCTTGATCTGGATGCCGTCAAAAGAAGGACACGGGCCGGAATGGGACGGTGCCAGGGCGGCTTCTGCACACCAAGGCTGATGGAATTGCTTTCAAGAGAACTAGACATACCTTATGACAAAGTGACGAAAAAGGGCGAAGGCTCATGGCTGCTGTCAGGTAGGACAAAATAGGGCGAAGGCTCATGGCTGCTGTCAGGTAGGACAAAATAGAGCGCGGAGGTGAATGCTTTGAGAGAAGTCCAGCTTTTAGTGATAGGCGGAGGACCCGCCGGGATGGCTGCTGCAGTGGAAGCACGAAAACAGGGCGTTGAAGACATACTGATCCTTGAACGTGAGGACAGCCTTGGCGGGATCCTTCAGCAGTGCATCCACACGGGCTTTGGCCTGCAGATTTTTAAAGAAGAACTGACAGGCCCCGAATATGCCTGCAGATATATTGATATGGTTCATAAAATGAATATCTCTTATATAACAGGTGCAACAGTCCTTTCAATCAAATCAGGAAGAATGGTTGAAGCAATCAGCCCCACGGACGGTTTCATGCGGATCAGAGCAGGTGCCGTCATTCTGGCGATGGGCTGCAGGGAAAGGACAAGAGGTTCGCTCAATATCCCGGGAACAAGACCTGCAGGTATTTATACGGCAGGAACAGCACAGAAATTTGTTAATATCAATGGGTATCTTCCAGGGAGAAATGTGGTGATACTCGGCTCGGGCGATATAGGGCTGATTATGGCCAGAAGGCTTACATTGGAAGGCGCTGCGGTGAAGATGGTTTGCGAGATTATGCCCAAACCCGGCGGTTTGACAAGGAATGTTGTACAGTGTCTGCAGGATTTCAATATTCCGCTCAAGTTAAGTCATACTATTGTTGAAATACACGGAAGAAACAGAATCGAGGGAGTGACAGTTGCTGCGGTTGATGAATGCAAGCAGCCGGCGCCGGGGACGGAGGAATTTGTTGCATGCGACACATTGCTGCTTTCTGTTGGATTGATACCGGAAAATGAGATCACAAGGGAGGCGGGCATAGATATCGATCCGCTGACAGCAGGGCCAGTTGTTGATAAAAAAATGCAGACCTCCATGCCGGGTGTGTTTGCCTGCGGGAATGTTGTTCATGTGCATGACCTGGTGGATAATGTGACGCTTCAGGCTGAACTGGCAGGAACGTCGGCAGCTGGATTTGTGGCCGGACACTGAGGGGATATTTCGTTGAAGAATATCAAATTTGCATTTTGCATTATCCGGAGATTGGAGGTAAAATGAAATGGAGAAGGAATTTATCTGCATCGTGTGCCCAAAGGGTTGTGCTTTGAAGGTTACAGCAGTATCGGAATCTGATGTTAAAACATCGGATGTCACCGGCCATCAATGCAAAAGAGGGGCGTCATATGCCGTAAATGAATGTATTAATCCGGTCAGAATGCTGACTACAACGGTGAGAGTGACAGGAAGCAGACAGCAGCTGGCACCGGTCAAATCCAGCAGTCCGCTGCCCAAGGCTTTACTGCACGAGTGTATGGCAGCGGTGAATGATTGTACTGCAAAGACGCCGTTAAAGGTTGGGGATATCATCATTAAAAATATTTTAGGTACGGGAATTGACATCATTTCCACGTCAAATAGTTCAGGGGCTGGTCGTTGACTGAAGTCAACTGCTCGCCCATGCAACTGAGGAGGATTCTGTATGGACGGAAGGTATATCATAGCGCTGGATCAGGGGACTACGAGTTCACGGGCCTTAGTATATGACAGGCTGCAGGGCAGGATCGCCTCCGTCAGGAGCATTCAGTTGACGCAGCATTATCCGAAGCCCTGTTGGGTGGAGCATGATCCGATGGAGATCTGGTTGACGCAGCTTGAAGTCCTGAAGGATGCGGCTGCTTCAATCAAACTGCCGCTGGAAAAGGTATCCTGTATCGGAATAACCAATCAGAGGGAAACGGTTATCGTATGGGATAAAAAAACAGGCCGTCCCGTTTATAATGCAATCGTCTGGCAGTGCCGGCGGACAGCGGATATCTGCAATAATTTAAAAGTTAACAGTTATGATGAAGTAATACAAGAGAAGACAGGTCTTGTCATCGATGCCTATTTTTCGGGCACTAAAATCAAATGGATTCTGGACAATGTGGAAGGCGCAAGGCAGAAAGCCGAAGCGGGGGAACTGCTGGCAGGAACCGTCGATACCTGGCTGGTATGGAAGCTTACCGGAGGGAAAATCCATGTGACGGATTATTCAAATGCATCCAGAACCATGCTTTTCAATATACATACGCTCAAATGGGATGATGATTTGCTCAAAGCGCTTGATATACCCAAATCTATGCTGCCATCCCTTGTTCAAACTTCCGGTTATATAGCCGATACTGCGCAGGAAGTGCTTGGCACTGTGATACCGATAAGCGGGATCGCGGGTGACCAGCAGTCTGCATTGTTCGGACAGGCTTGCTTCAAGAAAGGCTCTGCAAAAAACACCTACGGAACCGGCTGCTTTATTTTGATGAATACCGGCAATAAGCCTGTCAAATCGCAGAACCGCTTGTTAAGTACCATTGCATGGGTTATTGACGGAAAGGCTGAATACGCACTCGAGGGCAGTGTTTTCAATGCAGGCTCCGCAATACAATGGCTCAGGGATGAGATGAAGCTGATCGGCAGTGCGCCTGAGGCCGATTTTGAGGCGGAGGCGGTCCCGGATACCGGCGGAGTTTATATTGTTCCGGCTTTTACAGGTTTGGGGGCGCCATATTGGGACATGTATGCCAGAGGAACCATTGTCGGCCTGACGCGCGGCACACGGAGAGAACATGTCATCCGTGCCGTACTGGAGGCAATCGCATTTCAAAGCAGGGATGTGTTTGAAGCGATGCAGGCCGATTCAGGAATCACCATCAGGGAGCTGAAAGTGGATGGCGGCGCCAGTGTCAGTAATTTTCTGATGCAGTTCCAGGCGGATATCATGAATGTGCGTGTCCGGCGTCCGGAGATTACCGAGACGACGGCGCTGGGTGCTGTTTATCTGGCGGGCCTTGGCATGGGTATCTGGAGCAGCCGGGAGGAAATTGAGCAGAACTGGAAGCTGGGAAGGGAATACGAGCCCATCATGCAGGAAAGTACCAGAAATGATTTATACAGAGACTGGAAGCGGGCGGTAGACAGATCACTGAAATGGGATGTAAGGTAGACAAGTAATATTTCATCTGTAAAGTCTGTTAAAGTAGGGGAGGTATCGTATTGAACAGTAAAAGCTTTCATTTTACCGGTGTAAACGGACAGGATATTTTCACCCGGTACTGGAATGCACCACAGAATCCGCAGGGCATCTTACAGATTTATCATGGTATGGCGGAGCATGCTGAAAGATATGCCGATTTCGCCTGCCACATGAATTCAATAGGATTTTCCGTATATGCCTGCGATTTGAGAGGACATGGTAAAACGGGAGAATTGAATCATAATTCCTGTGATATCGACAAGGACGGATTCAATGGAATCGTACAGGACCAGCACGTGCTTTCGAAGCTTATTGGAATCAGGAACCCAGGGGTCCCGCTGTTTGTGCTGGGTCACAGTTTTGGGGCCTTCATCGCTCAGGAATATATCAAGCATTACGGAAGTGAAATTGCGGGAGTAATACTATCCGGGTCCTGCATGTTGGAAGGGCCTGCAATCAAATTAGGCGGCTGTCTGGCCGCGATATCCATGCCGCTGGGTAAAAGCCGGCGTAACGCTTTACTGGACAAGTTGAGCTTTGGCAGCTATAACAAGGTGATCAGCAACCCGGTAAGCAAATTCGCATGGATCAGCCGTGATGACGAGCAGGTGAAAAAATATGACGCCGATAGTTTCTGCGGGAATATTATGAGCACCAATTTCTATTACTATTTTTTCAAGGGATTGAACAGGTTGAACAGGAATATCGGATCTATCCCCAAAAACCTGCCTGTTTACCTGATGTCCGGCGATAATGACCCGGTTGGACAATACGGGAAAGGAACAACAAAACTGTATGAAATGTACAGATCGGTTGGGATTGCTGACCTGCAGCTCAAGCTTTATCCCGGAGGCAGGCATGAAATGCTTAACGAGACAAACCGGCAGGAAGTCTACCAGGACATTGCGGCATGGCTGCAAAAGCACCTTTG
>WSSedL1CaDRAFT_10000249_pt1 | contig 37536 bp, 28 predicted proteins | sample WetSurSL1Cattail_FD_9464 | JGI IMG/M metagenome (IMG submission 9464)
GCCCGCCACTGCGGGCCATCCAGTTTTCGTCTGGTCCGGCGTTCCAGGCAGTGCTCATGTCCAATCGCGGAAGTCCTCGCAACCCAACCTGGATGGCCCGCAGTGGCGGGCCATGACAATAAGGCTATATCCATGACNCCCGCCGCCCGCCTCCAGGCCGCTGTGGAAATTCTCACTGCGCTGGAAACGACGCCAGAGCCGGCGGACCGTTTGGTGCGCGATTATTTTCGCGCCCGCCGTTATGCCGGATCGAAGGATCGCGCCGCGGTGGCCAGTCGCGTGTTCGAGTGTTTCCGCCATCATTATTCCTATGCCTGGCGGATGCAGAACGCTGGACCGCGCCGGTTGGTGATCGCGGCGGTGCTGGCCGAAAACGCCGATCCGGCGGAATTTTTCACTGGGGCGGCGTACGCCCCTGCGGCGCTGGATGCGGGGGAAGTGGCGGCCATTGCGAGCGTGCCGTCTGATCCGCCGCTGTCTGTGCGCGGCGAATTTCCCGAATGGCTGCAGCCGGACCTCGAAGCCGCGTTCGGCGCCGATCTCGTTGCCGAAATGGATGCGATGACCGGGCGCGCCGCGGTCGATATCCGCGTCAACAGCTTGAAGACGACGCGCGAGGATCTAGTCGAAGCGCTCGCTGCTGAAGGTTTTGAAGCGGCACCGACACCGTTTGCCGCCAGCGGTCTGCGCCTTTCCGGCGCCACCACATCGAAGCTTTCCGCTTCGCCGTTGTTCAAGACCGGTCACTTCGATTTCCAGGATGAAGCCGCGCAAATGGCGGCGCAGCTTTGCGCCGTGACGCCGGGTCAGCGCGTGCTCGATTACGCTGCTGGGGCTGGCGGCAAAGCGCTGGCGCTCGCGGCGGCAATGCAGAACAAAGGCGAGATCGTCGCCCACGACATCGATCCCGGCCGCCTGTCGATGCTGGGTCCGCGGGCCTTGCGCGCCGGTGCCACCATCATCAAGACGAGCACCGCCGTCCCCGCGCGCCTCTTCGATCTCGTTTTGCTCGATTCCCCTTGCAGCGGTACTGGCACCTGGCGGCGTCAGCCGGAACTCCGCGTGCGTTTGACCGCGGACCGTCTCGCCGAACTTACCGCGCTGCAATCGAAGCTGCTCAACAAAGCCGCCGCTTTCGTCGCGCCCGGCGGGCGTCTCGTCTACGCCACCTGTTCGGTGCTGCCACGCGAGAACGACCTGCAAATTGACGCCTTTTTGGGCAGCCATCCCGATTTCGTGCCGGTTCCCGTTACCGCGAAGGACACCTATTTCCACGCCTCGCCCCGCCGCACGGGGACCGACGGGTTCTTCACAGCAATCTTGCAGCGGCGGGCGTAAGCGATGTTGGCACGACCTTTCCCCCGTGCTGTCATTGCTGGCCGTAGGTTCAACCGGTCCGGCCGGGGATGACAAGAATGGTTATGACCGCAAACAATCCGCCACAAAAGAAAGCCTAGCCCCATGTCCGCTCCCGTTTTGGTTCTCGACTTCGGCTCTCAGGTTACCCAATTGATCGCCCGCCGCGTGCGCGAGATTGGCGTTTATTGCGAGATTGTGCCCTACAACAAAGCCGAGGCCGCGCTGGCGGAGAAACCGCAAGCCATCATCCTGTCCGGCGGGCCGATGAGCGTGCATGAAGCGGGCAGCCCGCGCGCGCCGGAGGCCGTGTTCACGGCGGGCGTTCCGGTGCTCGGCATCTGCTACGGCGAGATGACAATGTGCGCCCAGCTTGGCGGCCATGTCGAAGGCGGCCATGCGCGCGAGTTCGGCCGCGCCGACATCGTCGTCGCCACGACCTCGCCGCTGCTCGAAGGCCTCGGTGACGATGCCGGGCGCGAGCCGGTGTGGATGAGCCATGGCGACAAGATCACCGCCATTCCCGAGAGCTTTCATGTCGTCGCGACCAGCGAAAATTCGCCCTTCGCGGTGATCGCCGATGAGGACCGCCGTTTCTATGGCGTGCAGTTCCATCCCGAGGTGGTGCACACCCCGCGCGGGGTCGAGATTTTGCGCAACTTCGTCGTCGGCATCGCCGGCATCGTGCCCAACTGGAGCATGCGCGCCTTCAAGGAAAAGGCGATCGAACGCATTCGGGCGCAGGTCGGCAAAGGCAAAGTGATTTGCGGCCTTTCCGGCGGTGTCGATTCCTCGGTGGCGGCGGTTTTGATCCACGAAGCGATCGGCGATCAGCTCACTTGCATCTATGTCGATACCGGCCTGATGCGCGCTGGTGAAAGCGAAGAGGTCGTCAACCTGTTCCGCGGCCATTACAACATTCCGCTGCTCCACGCCAATGCATCCGACATGTTCCTCGAACAATTGGAAGGCGTCAGCGATCCCGAGAAGAAGCGCAAAATCATCGGCAAGGCCTTCATCGACGTGTTTGATTGCGAAGCCGCCAAGGTCGGTGGTGCCGAATTTTTGGCGCAAGGCACGCTGTACCCGGACGTGATCGAATCGACCTCGGCGACCGGCGGCCCTTCGGCCACCATCAAGAGCCATCACAATGTCGGCGGGCTTCCGGCGCACATGAAGATGCAGCTGGTCGAACCCTTGCGCGAACTTTTCAAGGACGAGGTCCGTGCGCTCGGCCGCGAACTCGGCTTGCCCGAAGCCTTTGTCGGCCGTCATCCTTTCCCCGGCCCGGGCCTTGCCATCCGCGTGCCCGGTGCGATCAGCCGCGACAAGCTCGAAATCTTGCGCAAAGCCGACGCGATTTATCTCGAAGAAATCCGCAGCGCCGGTCTCTACAACGCGATCTGGCAAGCCTTTGCCGTGCTCTTGCCAGTGAAGACGGTCGGCGTGATGGGCGATGACCGCACTTACGATTACGTCTGCGCCTTGCGCGCCGTGACCTCCAGCGACGGCATGACCGCCGACTTCTATCCCTTCACTTACGAATTCCTTGCCCGCGTCTCCACCCGCCTCGTCAACGAAGTCAAAGGCATCAACCGGGTGGTCTACGACATCACCAGCAAACCGCCGGGAACGATCGAGTGGGAATGATTTGATGTCCGGCAGCGGTTGGCACCAGCTGGCAAGGGAGAGCGGCCAGAAGGTCGAAAATCCGGCGGATATGGTGCGTCCAACAACCATTGCCCGTTTTGAACCGCGCGATCGAACGCTGACGCTCGAAGAGATCGGACTGATGTACCAGTACATCGAGCGTATCGGCTCTCGTATACGGTCGACAATATTTTTGTGAGATAGCGACCTATTTGACTCTCAAGCCAAATCGCGGCACAAAAATGGAACCGTTTCCATTTCATGAGGCGATGATGTCCTGGACGCGTCGAACTGTGCTTGCCGGTTCAGGGGGCGCGCTGGCCGGTGCGGCTGCGGGTTTCCCTCCGCTGGCGGACGCTGCCACCACAGCTTTGCGCCGTCTCATTGGCAGCGGTGAGGCGGCATTCGATCTTCGTTTGGTACCGCATGATGGTACTCAGCCGTGGTTTGCGATCAATGCCACGGGCGGCGCTGTGCAGATCGTGGCGACGACATCGGTTGGCTTGATGCGGGGGGCTTATGCCTACCTCACCGCCATAGGGGCGGCCCAAGTAAACTGGGAGGGGAGGCGTATCGCAGTCCCAAAAAAGTGGCCGGATCGCGCTGTTGTGCGGTCGCCGACTTTCTTTCGGCATCGGGCCTATCTCAATCCTTGCACCTTTGGCTACACAACTCCGTTCTGGGAATGGCCGCGGTGGGAGCGCGAGATCGATTGGATGGCGCTGCATGGCATCGATATGCCACTGGCGATGGAGGGCCAAGAATTCGTCTGGCGACAGTTGTGGGCTGATGCGGGGTTGTCTGAGACTGAATTGGACGCCTATTTCTGCGGACCTGCCTTTCTGCCTTGGCAGCGCATGGGCAATATCGAAGGCTATGGCATTCTGCCCAAGGGCTACATCGTAAAAAAACGAGATCTACAGCTGCGGATTCTAGAGCGCCAACGCACTCTTGGGATGACACCCGTGCTTCCTGCTTTTGCCGGATATGTGCCTAAGGCCTTTGCTCTGCGCCACCCCGAGGCGCGCATCCACAAGATGACGCCGTGGGGTGGGTTTCACGAGACCTATTGGCTTGATCCCACCGATCCCTTGTTTGCAAAATTGGCGAAGGGCTTCTTGGATCGCTACACGGCCACCTACGGCACAAGCGACTATTACCTTGCGGATGCCTTCAACGAGATGCGCCCGCCGGTTGCGGACCAGTCGCCGGAAGAGCGCAGCGCAAGTCTGTCGCGCTATGGCAAGGCGCTCTATGACTCACTGAATGCCGCCAGGCCCGGCGCGGTCATGGTGATGCAGGCGTGGCTGTTCGGCATTGATCCGCAATTCTGGGACGCCCCGAGCATAGCGGCCTTCCTCAAAGAGGTTCCGGACAACAAGCTGTTGGTGCTCGACATCGCCAACGACACCTATCCTGGCGTTTGGGAAAAGGCCAAGGCGTTTTCTGGGAAGTCTTGGATCTTTGGCTACATCCACGATTTTGGCGGCAACAATCCCTTGTTCGGGGATCTGCCGCTGGTGCAACGGGACTTAAGCAGTCTTCCGGCACGGACCGACGTGGGGCGGCTGGAAGGGTTTGGTGTTTTTCCAGAAGGGCTAAATACCAATTCGATCATCTATGACTATATGTTCGACCGCGCTTGGCCGGCGGCTGGATCCTCTGGTGATATCGATGCTTGGCTGGCTACCTATCTGACGGCGCGTTATGGCAAGATGGATCCTGGGCTGCTGGCGGCGTGGAGCGATTTGTGGCGTGCCGTCTATCAGGTGCCGAATTGGCGCACAGGCTATTGGAAGGGCGCGTTCGGGCAATATCTGTTTTGTAAGCGTCCGGACCAGACGTTCCAGGATTTTGACCAAGAGCCCGGCGATCTCGCCTTGTTGCAGAAGGCGGTCCATGCGTTGCTCAAGCTCGCACCGTCCTATGGGCATGAGCTGCTATTCCGCTACGATGTGATCGCTGCCTCTTGCCATTACGCCACCCTGTGCCTCGATCAAACGCTTTGCAGCATGATCCGGTCCTATGGGACAGGTGATAGCGCTGCGGCGGAAGCGGCCTGGAAGACTGCGCGCAGAATGTGCCTTCTCATAGACGAGATATTGGGTGCTCAGCCCTGGACGCTTTCAGGTTGGATTGAGGAAGCGCGTGCCTATGCGTCAACGCCGCAAGAGGCCAAGATCTATGTCGAAAACGCCAAACGGCAAGTTACGATCTGGGGTGGTGATGCCGTGCTCAAAGACTACGCTTCCAAAGCTTGGTCGGGCCTCTATCGCCACTTTTATCTGCCGCGTTGGAGTCTTTACGTAAAGGCGCAGCGCAGCGCGATACGGAGCCAGTCTCCGTTCGATCAGGCTCGTCTGACAGCAACGTTGATTCAATGGGAAACGGCATGGGCGGAAAATCCCCGCAGTTTTCCTCAGCGGTCACCAACCAAACTCTTTGATGCCATCACGGTTTTGCTGGCCCAATGCGCTCGGGGGTGAGCATGACGCATGAACGCAACCTTGCCATCGATGTCTTTCGTGGGCTGACGATCTTTCTGATGATTGTTGTCAATACCATGGGAGCGGGCGCCGCACCTTATTCCTTGTTGGTGCATGCCAATTGGTTTGGTTTCACCCTGGCCGATTGGGTTTTTCCGTCATTTCTCTTTGCCATGGGGGCGTCTCTCGCCTTCGCTCTGAAGCGTCCGATGGGAGAGGGTGCGTTTTGGGCCAAGACATTGCGGCGCGCCGCTCTTTTGTTCCTGATCGGCTTTGCGCTCTATTGGTTTCCCTTTGTGCACATCACACCCGACCTCGGTTTTGCGCCCAATCCCTTAAGTGAAACGCGGATCATGGGGGTGCTGCAGCGCCTTGCCCTCTGTTATGCGCTAGCGGCTGTGGCGGCGTGTTATCTGTCCCCAAAACAGCTTATCGGCCTTTGCGGGACAATTCTTGGAGGCTACTGGCTGTTGCTTATCTTCGGTGTGCCCGCTGGAGACGCCTTCGATAAGACCCACAATATCGGCACGGTGATCGACAGGTTAATTCTCGGTCCAGCGCATATGTGGCGCTATGACGATGGCTTTGAACCCGAAGGCTTACTGGGGACGTTGCCCGCAACGGTCAATGTGTTGGCGGGTTACCTCGCTATGGTCTTTCTCAAAAGCAACGGGCGGCGTCTTTTGGCATTTGTCCTCCTTGGTGTGGCCTTGGCGGTTCTGGCGCTGCTGCTCGATCCCATTCTACCGCTTTCCAAAAAACTCTGGACGCCAAGCTTCGTGCTTTTGACGGTAGGGCTCGATCTTGTTCTTCTGGCCTTGCTTGGCTCCATCTTGGATCTTTGGAAGCTGCCCATTCGCAGCGGATTCTTTGAGGTTCTGGGCAAAAACCCGCTGGCGGTCTATCTCTTCTCCGAACTTCTCATTCCGCTCCAAGCCTTGCTCAAGCCCGCGCTGACTGTTGAGCCGTATCAGTGGCTGGGTGTGGCGGTCTTTCAGCATCTGGCCCCGGGGGCGCTGGGTACACTCTTGTGCGCGCTCGCTTACACGATGCTGTGCTGGTCGTTCGGGTATGCGCTCCACCGTCATCGCATCTATGTTCGCCTCTGAAGATGCATCGACACGGTAATCATCGGTGCGTGGCGGGCGAGCTCACGTGTTATGCCGGTTGTGGATCACGTCTTTGAGTACCTCGCGATGAAGGCCGCCGCAAAAATCCGCTCCGACATCGCCGCAATCCTGCGTGAAAGCCGCGAGGGTAAGCGGATTGTTGTGCAAAGGTTGTTTGGTAGCGTTCCCATTGTCTGCTACCGGTTTCCTTGTTCGCTATGGCTGAAACCACACAGTGCAGAAGCAACAGATCGGTTTGTCACTGTTCTAATTGACAGCCCGCCTTCGTCTTGCCATACTTCAGACTGGAAACGTTTCCACAAAACAACAAACTAAACAGCCAGGGGGCAACATGATCCGCAATTCGCAAGCTAGAGGGCTCCGCCTATCCGCTTCTATTCTCGCATTGGCATCGGCCGGGGTGTTCGCGGGATCAGCCTTCGCCCAGGACGTCGAAACGGTCGTCGTGTCGGGTTACCGGCAGAGCCTGCTCACATCCGAAGCGCTCAAGCGCGATTCGACCAATCTTGTGGAGGCGATCTCCGCCGTCGATATCGGCAAATTGCCCGACACCTCCATCGCCGATTCGCTCGCGCGCTTGCCCGGTCTCGCCGCACAGCGCGTTGACGGTCGTTCGCAGGTTATCGCCATTCGCGGTCTATCGCCGGACTTCGCCGGCACAACGTTCAATGGCCGCGATCAGGTTTCCACGGGCGACAACCGTGGCGTCGAGTTCGACCAGTATCCGGCGGAAGTGTTGACAGGTGTGGTCGTTTACAAGACAGCCGATGCTACCGTCGTTGGCGCCGGTCTCTCGGGCACGGTCGATCTGAAAAGCGCCCGCCCGTTGAGCTACGATGGCCGCCAACTCGCGTTCGGCGCCCGCGGTGAATACTCGTCGCTTGGCAATCTGACGCCGGAAGTGAGCCCCTTCGGCCAGCGCTACAATTTTACCTATATCGACCAGTTCTTCGGCAAAAAGCTCGGTGTTGCTGTTGGCTTTGCGCATCTCGACTCGCCCTTCCAGGAGGAACACACCAAAGCTTGGTGGTGGGGTCTTGGCAGCGATTTGACGAGTTGGGGCGCCAACCCAATTGGCATAGCCTCCGATAGCGAAGCGCTCATGGGTGCCGAAGCGTGGGTACGTTCGAAGGATCAGGTGCGCGATGGCGTTGTGGCGACGCTGGAATACGAACCAAACGAACATTTCCATTCCACGCTTGACCTTTACTATTCCAACTTCAATCAGAAGGAATACATGCACGGTGTGATGTGGACCGCGGACCCTTGGCAGAAGGACTATCCAACGGGCGGCTATATCAGTGTCGACAACGCCCAAACCAGCACCTATCTCGGGACCGAGTTGATTACCTCCGGCTCCTGGAACGGCGTTCGTCCTGTCGTGCGCAATGACTACAATACCCGCGTTGACGTCTTGTCGTCCGTCGGTTGGAAGAACGTCTTCACGGTCGCCAAGTGGACGCTGACGGCGGATCTTAGCTATTCCGGCGCCAAGCGTAACGAGCGGCAGATGGAACTCTATGCCGGCAATACAACTGTCGACACCAATTTTGGGTTTGTCATTCCGACGACACCAATGTTCCCCACCTTCACGCCTTCGCAGTCCTATACGAATGCGGTGTTGTACGATGCCCAGGAATACGGTCATGACGGGCGTATTGGTATCCCCAAGCAGAAGGACACCATTCAAGCGGCCCGTCTCGATGCCAAATATGATTTCGGAGGCTTGGTGGAAAGTGTCGAATTCGGCGCCAATTTCCAGACCCGGCAGAAAACGCGGACCTATGAAGTCGATTTTGCCACGCTGAAATCAAATTATTCCTCGGTATCCTCGGACTTGCTATACGATCCGGTGTCGCTCGATTTTGCCGGGATCGGTGACATTCTGACCTTTAAGTCGAATGCTGTGCTCGACAAGTATTACACCACTGCGAAGAGCATGACCGCGGATGACTATCGCAAGGATTTTAAGGTCAAGGAAAAGATCTTCACCTCCTATGTGAAGGCCAGCTTCAACACGGAAGTCTATGGTGTAGGGTTGAAGGGTAATGTGGGCGGTCAGCTGATTCATACCGATCAGGAGTCGACTGCGAACAACGTCACCACGATACCGCCAACGACTTTGATCCAGGCGGGCAAGAGTTCCTACGATTTCTTGCCAAGCATCAATTTGGTCGCCGACTTCGGTGATGGCAGCATGTTGCGCCTTGGTGTGGCGAAAACCATGGCGCGTCCACGCGTGGATCAGATGCGTGCCGCGGCGAGCGCAAGTGTCGATTCTACGACCCATCTGTGGAGCGGCAGTGGTGGTAATCCGAAGCTCTCACCCTGGCGCGCAGATTCGATCGATATCTCGTTCGAACACTATCTTGGCGATACGAGTTACATCGCTGTTGCGGGCTTCTATAAAAAGCTCACCAGCTACATTTATGACCAGACCATCAAGTATGACTTCACGGGCTATGTCGATCCCAATGGTCTGACGGCCACCAGCACGATCGGTAATTACAGTGCACCGGCAAACGGGAAAGGCGGCTATGTCCGCGGCGTGGAGTTTTCGACCGCACTCGATGGTAATTTGTTCACCAGCGCGCTCGACGGTTTCGGGGCCTCGTTTAGTTTTTCCTGGACCGATACCTCCGTCAAGCCGAATGGGCCTGGTACATCTATCACGGCAACCTTGCCTGGCTTGTCGAAGGCTGTTGGTGATGCGACAATTTATTATGAGAAAGACGGCTTCTCCATCCGTGTTGCGGAGAAATACCGCTCCGATTATCGTGGTGAAATTACCTATCTGTACTCTAACCTTACCTACACACGCATCTTGAGCGAAGCGCAGACCGATTTGCAGGTCGGCTACGACTTCCAGGAAGGCTCTCTACAGGGTGTGTCGGTGCAGCTACAGGTTAACAACGTCACCAACACACCGTACCGCACGGTGCAGGATGGCAACTTCTCTGGTGGGGGACGTCAGCCGCAGGAGTACAATCTCTATGGTCGGCAGATTCTGCTTGGCGTGAACTACAAACTCTGACCCTCCGGTCTGCGCTCATCCCGTGTCCCCTGGGGTGGGCGCAGACCTTTCACACCTTCGAGGGCCGCATGCGTCCGCTCCGTTTTGCCATCGTTGCCGCAGTTTTTGGTGTCGTTTTCGGCTCGCTTGGCGCCTCCGCAAGTGATGTCGCAGTTTATGTCACGACACCAGATGGCACCAAGCTGCTGACGCCTGAGCCCTCCCTTTCTTTTTCGGCGCCACCGACGACCGGTCTCGTCATCGACGCCGAGCGGCGTTACCAAGCGATCATCGGCTTTGGCGCCGCCATTACCGATGCGTCGGCTTATGTGATCCATAACGGCTTGAACGAAGGCCGACGCGCTGCTCTCATGACCGATCTGTTCGGTCGAACGGGGCTGGGTCTATCCTTCACCCGCTTGACCATCGGCGCGTCGGATTTTTCTCGCACACATTATTCCTATGACGATCAACCGGCTGGCGTCAGCGACCCGGATCTGAAGAACTTCTCCATTGCGCCGATGCGTGCGGATGTGTTGCCGGTCGTCAAGCAAGCGCTCGCCATCAATCCGGATCTGAAGGTGATGGCGTCACCTTGGAGCGCGCCTGGTTGGATGAAATCCACCGGCAGCTTGATCAAGGGCTCGTTGTTGCCCGAGGCCTATCCGGCTTTCGCCGAGTATCTGAAGCGCTATGCCGATGCGCTAGCTGCCGAAGCCGTGCCGCTTTACGCCTTAACGCTGCAGAACGAGCCGGATTACGAGCCCGAAGATTACCCAGGTATGCGCGTGACGCCGTCATCACGCGCCGCATTCATTGGTGGTTTTCTGGGACCGCTCTTGTCCAAAACCCATCCCGAAATCCGTTTGCTCGATTGGGACCACAATTGGGACAAGCCCGATTATCCGCTGAGCGTTCTGGGCGATGCCAAAGCCGCGTCCTACATCGCTGGCGTGGCGTGGCACTGCTACAATGGCGAGCCATCCGCGCAAGGGCCCGTGCATGATGCCCATCCGCTAAAGGAAGCCTATTTTACCGAATGCTCGGGCGGCGGTTGGTCGCCGAAATGGAGCGAGGCACTGCCCTGGATGGCGGGGTCACTGGTGGAATCGGTGCGTTACTGGTCCAAAGGCGTGTTGTTTTGGAATTTGGCGCTGGACGAGAAATCCGGTCCCCACCTTGGCGGCTGCGGCGATTGCCGCGGTGTTGTCACCATCGATTCCAAGACCGGCGCCATCACCCACAATCTCGAATATTACGTGCTCGGCCATGCCAGCCGTTTCGTGCTACCAGGCGCCGTACGCATTGAGAGCGGAGAGCCTATAGCGGGTGTCAATGCGGTGGCGTTCCGCAATCTTGATGCGTCGTTCGTCCTTATAGCGGTCAACCGCACAGCCGAACCGAAATCCGTCGCAGTTCGGCAAGGCAAACGCGGCTTCACCCATGCGCTTGCGGCTGGCAGTGTCGCGACCTTTGTCTGGCATTGAGTACCAAAAACAAAACAATGAGAGTCTGAGACATGTCCTTTCCCAAAGCGGTTGCGGTGCTTTCCTGCGGGTTTTTCTTGGCCTCCGGCGCTGCGGCGCAATCTTTAGTCCATCCTTGGAGCAATCCCGCCCTTGCCCCGGAGGTGCGCGCCGGGCTGGTGCTCAAAGCCATGACGCAGGATGAAAAACTGCGCTTGGTTTTTGGCTATTTCGGATCGCCCAAGACGGATACCAATGTCCCGCCGCCCAAGGAGGCGCGGATGGGATCGGCCGGTTATGTGCCCGGTATCCCTCGGCTTGGTATTCCGGCGCAGTGGATCACCGATGCAGGCATGGGCGTGGCGACCCAGCGCGACAGCGCAGACACTTTTCGCGAGCGCACGGCACTGCCGTCGGGTCTTGCGGTTGCGGCGACCTTCAATCCGGATTTGGCCAAGCAGGGCGGCGCGATGATCGGACGTGAGGCGCGCGCCTCGGGCTTCAACGTACTTCTGGCGGGTGGTGTTAATCTGCTGCGCGAGCCGCGCAACGGCCGTAATTTCGAATATGCTGGCGAGGATCCGTTGCTGGCGGGCACAACCGTTGGCGCCGCGGTTGCCGGTATCCAATCCGAGCATGTGATCTCAACCGTCAAACATTGGGCGCTCAATGCCCAGGAAACCGGTCGCCACGTCGTCTCGTCCGAAATTGACGATGCCCAGGCGCGGATGTCCGATTTCCTGGCGTTTCAGATTGCACTCGAAAAGGGCGCGCCCGGCTCGGTGATGTGCGCCTACAACCGCGTCAAAGGCGAGCATGCCTGTGAAAGCGATTATCTGCTGAACCAAGTCTTGAAGCGTGATTTTGCCTATCCCGGTTATGTCATGTCCGATTGGGGCGCCGTGTATTCCACCGAAAAGGCGGCGCTTTCCGGGCTCGACCAGCAATCGGCCGCTGTCTTTGACGCCAAGCCCTATTTCGGCGCGCCGCTAAAGGCCGCGATCAAGAATGGTCTTGTGCCCAAAGCCCGTCTCGATGATATGGCGCGGCGTATTTTGCGATCACTTTTTGCCGTGGGCGCGGTGGATCATCCCGTTGGTGGCGAGAGTATCGATAGTGATGCCAACCACAAGACCGCTCAGGCCGTGGCGGAGGAGGCAATTGTCCTGCTCAAGAACACGAACGCTGTGCTGCCGCTGGTTAAGACAGCCAAACGCATCGTTGTAATCGGTGGGCATGCGGATCGCGGTGTCATTTCCGGCGGCGGGTCCTCCACGGTTTTTCCGGCAGGTGGCAATGCGGTGCCGGGGCTAGGGCCGCAAGGCTGGCCGGGACCGATCGTCTATCTTCCCAATGCGCCAATGGCGGCGATGATGGCGCGCGCACCCATGGCCGATTTCCAATATCTGGATGGCAAAGATCCCGTGGCAGCAGCCAAGGCAGCGGCGGTGGCCGATATCGTGGTGGTCTTCGCCACACAATGGGCAACGGAAGATGCCGACGTCTCGCTGACCTTGTCGGAAGGGCAGGACGATCTTATTCGCGCGGTGGCCGCGGCCAATGCCAAGACTGTCGTGGTGCTGGAGACGGGCGGACCTGTCTTCATGCCGTGGCTGGATCAGGTCGCTGGCGTGTTGGAAGCCTGGAACCCCGGCAGCGGCGGCGGCGATGCTATCGCGCGCGTGTTGTTCGGTGAGGTGGATGCTTCGGGTCGTTTGCCGGCCACCTTCCCGCAAAGTCTGGAGCAACTGCCGCGGCCAAAGCTGGATGGTGCCGATCTGCCGTCAGGCACGCCTTTCGCGGTCGCCTACAATGAAGGTGCCGCAGTGGGGTATAAATGGTTCGACAAGAATGCCCTGAAGCCACTTTTCCCCTTTGGCTATGGCTTGTCTTACACCAGTTTTGCTTACAGTAATTTTTCTGCCGAGCGCATCACTGGCAAGCTGGTCGTGCACCTCACAGTGAAAAACACGGGCACACGCAGCGGCAAAGATGTGCCGCAGATCTATGTGGGCGCGAAGGGTTTCGAAGCACCCAAGCGCCTTGCAGCCTTTCAGAAAATGGAATTGCAGCCGGGCGCTTCGACGACATTGTCGCTGAGTATCGATCCGCGCCTGATCTCGGTCTACGACAGCGCCTCGGCAAACTGGAAGGCGGTGCCGGGATCGCTTCAGCTCTGGCTTGGCAGCTCTGCCGCCGACCTCAAAACCAGTGTCGAGGTGCCAGCGCCCTAGATCCTCGCCACCGATCCGCGCCATAACACTTCCGGCGGCAGATTGCGCTGCACGTCCAACTCTGTGCCGTAACAGAGGTTGAGAAGATGGTGTAGGGCGTTTTTGGCAATCTCGCGCCACGGGATCATCACCGTGGTCAGCAGCGGCACGGTGAAGGCGGAAAGATCGATGCCGTCATAGCCCATGACCGATAGGTCGTTCGGAACCGAGACGCCGGCTTGCTGCAGATAGGCCAGCGCACCGATGGCCGATTCATCGTTGGCACAGAACAGGGCGGTGAATTTTTTGCGTCTCTCCAGCAAGGTTTTTACGCCAGCGGCGCCACTTTGCGGAGAGAAGTCGCCGCTCACCCGTGGAATGGCCTCGGCATCAAGACCGCGAGCGCTGAGCGTTTCGTAAAAACCTTTGAGGCGGGCCACGTTATCGGTTGAGCTGGGCGGGCCTTCGATCACGGCCAGTTTGCGATGACCTGCCTCGTACAAAGTCCGTGCCGCCGCAGCACCGGCCGCTTTGTGGTCGGGTGTGAAACAGTGGTCGGCATAGGCCGTAGCCGTGCGGTTAAGCAGTACGGTCTTTGGTTGCAGCGAGATCAGCTTCTCGACGTCTTTGGGCTTTAGCCGGGTTCCCACGATGATCAGCCCGTCACAGCCGCGATCGACCAGGAACTCAGCGCCTGCCAGAGCGTCCTGCCGCTCGCTGTCTAGAGTCTGTCCGAAATCGACGACCAAATGACGGCCGGTGGCGCGTAAATTGGTGTAAATGGCGTGCAGGATGGGTGTGTAGAAAGCGCCATGGATCAAAGGCACGAAGACGCCGATGGTTTGGGATTGGCCATTCTGTAATACGCGCGCGGCATGGGAGGGGCGGAAATGGAGTTCTTCCACCGCTTTGCGGACACGTTCGGCGCTTTTGGCGGAAACCGGGCCGGAACCTGCGATGGCCCGCGACGCCGTTCCCACGCCTACGCCTGCTCGCCGCGCTACATCCTTGATGGTTGCCATGGATTCCCGAATAGATTTGTTCTAAAGGCTTACGAGGATAGTGGGTCTGATTATGCACCAAATACGGCGCGCAAAAATCAGATTAACGCCGCAGCCTTTACCAAAACGAGACCACGACCATAGTGGTGACACCAAGAAGTGCGACCGCGAAGAGTTTGGGGCCACTGGCTGCTAGCCGTGTCAAGCGCCAGTTTTCGAGTAAAGCAGAAGCCCGAATGCGTTCGTCCGCGATTTGTCTAGTGGCAAGGCTGACCAGGCCGAGCACGATGGCGGAGGTCGCAAACACAACTGCCGCAGCGTTAAGAAATTGCAGCGGCAGAAGCCCATTCGCCGATAGGGCGAAGAGAATGGCGCCCGTAAGGCTGCCAAGCGCTGTTGACCAGATGGCGCCCGTTGCATTGGCGCCGCGCCACAGAAAACCGCCCAGAAACAGCGCCACAACGGGCGGCGTGGCATAAGCCAGAACGGCCTGGAAATACTGCCACAACGAGGGAAAGCGAAAGATCTGCGGCGCCCATAGGGCGGAGAGGGCCATGCACAGTAAGGTAGAGGTACGTGCCCAGTTCACCACCGTCTTGTCGCTCGCGTCCGGTTTGAGGCGCTTGACGAAATCCATGGTGAACAATGTTGCGGCGCTGTTGTAGCTGGCCGAAAGCTGCGCCATCAGGGCTCCAAGGAAAGCGGCAAGGAGAAGTCCCAAAAGTCCTTGGGGCATGACCCCGAAGGCAAGCTGGAGATAGATGCCGTCGGGCTCTGGAATATGCGGGTAAAGGATGCGTCCCGCGAGGCCTGGCAGCACGATGACAAACAGCGTCGTCAGTTTCAGAAATCCGGCAAGGAGCGCGCCCTTCTGTCCGTCCTCCACCGAACGTGCCGCTAACATGCGCTGCACCATGACTTGATTGGTGCACCAAAAATAGAACGCGATCACCGGAGCCCCGAAGACAAGCCCGCTCCACGGCATATAAGGATCGCTCAATGGGCGGATCAGCGACAAAGCGTCGGCCGGAACGCCGGCCATCACCGCATGCCAGCCACCACTCTTGGCGATAACGAAACAGGCGAGGAGGAGGGCGGAAAAAAGCACGGCCAAGGCTTGCAGGGCCTGTGTATAAAGCACTGCGCGTAAGCCGCCCGTCACCGAATAAAGCACCGAGAGAATGGCCAGCCCCACAATCGCGCCAGTGATGGAGATCCCCGGGACCAGAAAGCGCAAGACCAAAGCCCCGCAATAGAGCGCACCGGCGGCATCCAGGAAAATGCAAAGAAACAGGCTGAGGGCGGAGAACCATATCCGCACCCGCCAATCGAAACGCCGTTCGAGGAATTCCGGCATCGTATAGACGCGGGCCGAGAGCACAACGGGCAGGAAGACCAGGGCAAAGAGGATGAGGATGAGTGCCGCCATCCAATCATAATTGTAAACAGAGATGCCGAAGGCATAAGCGGAGCCAGTGACACCGATCAGGACGCCAGGGGAAATGTTTGCCCCCATCAACGCAAGACCGATAGCGGGCCAGGAGGCTTTGCGGGAGGCCAGGAAATAATCCCCTGGGGAGGCTCTGCGTCGGGACAAAACGAATCCGAGTACCAGCAAAACGGCCAAATAGAAGGCAATAACGCCTAGATCAATCCCCGTGAGCACGCGCCCCCCGCAGCCTAAAGATGTCCGATCCTAGCCCAATTCTCTAGGCCGCGGCCAGAATCGCGGCCAACCATATTTCTCCAGCAAAGCGCCTTGCCTTTAGCTTGTGGCTTTCACCAGCTTGAAGCGGCCTTTAAGGTGACCGCCGCGCGTTTACGCAGGCTTTTGGCCGTGATTAAAGATTATGACACGGCGCGCATCGCCACCGTGTCCCGCTATTAGGGATTGCGCTGGATTGCCGAAGGACGGCGTCGCTCGTTTTGGGAATGTGGCGCATTTCTTTACCCCTGGGAGGAGGGTTGCTATAGGAACGGCTTCACGGTGGGCAACGGAACAGGGCCGCCGCCGGAAGGTCCGGTTGCGGGAGCAGGATGCGCAAACAGACACGAGAAGAGGGTGGTGCGGAGCCGTTCGTGGCGGCGCAATTGGGTGCGCGCGCCCTGGCCAAGCAGCGGATAAACGACGAGATCGTTCGTGTCAGTCTGCGTCTCTTTCGTCAGCATGGCTACGATGCTGTCTCTACGCAGGCTATTGCCGATGCAACGGGGATAACGCAGCGCACGCTGTTCCGCTATTTCCCCCAGAAGGCGGATATTCTTTTCAAGAACGACTACGATTATGTGGCCTGCTTCGAGGGGTTTCTCGATGGGGCGATGACGGCAGGGCTCGAATCCATTGAGGCCATCCGCTCTGCCTTCCAGTCTCTGGCTGCGCGCCTGGACGCCTGCCGCACCGAGATGTCCGTGATCTACGCCATCAAACAGCGCTCGGCGGAGTTGAAGGCGATTGAGCGGGGCTATCAGACCTATATCGACCGGCTGGTCGCCTTTGCGCTGGACGGTCACAAGACTTATGCGGCGCGGCACCACAAGGGCGCACAGCCTTCCCTGGTTTCGCGCATGCACGCAGCCCTCATATTTGCGGCTGTCCGCCCCATGTATCGGGCTTGGCTGACGGGCGAACTGAAAGGCCCGCTGTTGCCCTATGCTTTGGCGGGCTGGACGTTGGTGACGCCGGTGCTCGACGCGGCCAAGAAATATGCCGAACACTCCGTCGCAGCCTATGGCAGGATCGACGCATCGTCCAAGCGTGGACGCGAATCCTGATCGCCTCTTGACAATTGTCAGCCACTGACTTTATTTCCCGTTGCTCCAACCAAGGACTGGCGGCATGGGCTGCGGCAAGGCTTCCTCTTCGCGCGGCATCGGCTGGCTTCGTTTGGCAGCTTTCGCCTCGCCTTGGTATCCGTTGGGCGCGATCATGCTGCCCTTTGCCGTCTTTCTGCCGCCGCTTTATGCGGAGCAGGCGGGGCTGGGCTTGGCGCTGACGGGCCAGATTTTCCTGATGGCGCGGCTCTTCGATCTGGTTATCGACCCTTTCATCGGCGCCGCATCGGATCGTTGGCAGACGCTATTCGGTAAACGTAAGCCCTGGATTTTCGCCGGGCTGCCGATTTTCTGCGTCGGCGTCTATCTGCTTTTCAATCCGCCGGTTTTTGCGCCGCGTGAGGCTGCGGGGCTTTTCTCCCACGCCGGGCTTTATCTTCTGACGGCCGCCGTGTTGACCGCTTTCGGTTCGTCCCTGATGCTGGTGCCGCACGCCGCTTGGTCGTCGGAGCTGGCCGATGGCTACGATCAGCGTTCCCGCATCATGGGTACCAATGAGTGGGTTAATCTGGTCGGCGTGCTGGGCGTTGCCGTGATAGCGGCGGGACTGGAGCGTGTGTTGCATGCGGGGCAAGCCGAGCAGATGAGGCTGGTTGGTTTCTCGCTGGTAATGGTGGCCCCGCTCTGTGTGGCGGCCTGCCTGCTGGCCATGCCGGAACCGAAAGCGCATCGCAACCGGCCGGCTGGCGGATGGGACTTCGCCTCAGCGCTACTCAATCCCTTTTATGCGCGGCTGGCGGCGATCAAGTTTACCAACAGCATTGCCGAAAGTATCACCCAAGGACTTTGGGTCTTTGTCTGTGCCTCTTATCTCGGCCTCGCGCATTACGCCTCGACACTGCTGGCAATCCATATTGCTATGGGCTTTTTGGCAATCCCGCTTTGGACGATGGCGAGTTACCGCCTTTCCAAACGTGCCTCCTGCATGGGCGCGCTCGGCTGGCGTGTGGTGCTGACTCCGCTCATTCTGTTGTTACCGGTGGGGGATTTCCCGCTAACGGCTTTGTTCATGGCCTTGGTGGGCCTATCGCTTGGCGCCGAATCCTCCTTGCTGCGCGCCATGGTGGCGGATGTGATCGATCATCATCAGCTTCGCAGCGGCCTCAAATTGGCCGGACTTTTCCAAGGTTCTTTCAATGTCATCTCGAATTTTGGCAAAGCCCTCGGCGTCGGCCTGATCTATCCGCTTTTGGCGTGGCTTGAGCCAGCCCATGCTGGCGGTGTCTCGCCGCTTCTGCCGTTGTTTTATGCCCTGGTGCCGCCGCTGCTGAACGGCGTTTGCATTCTTCTGCTGGCCGGATTCCGCCTGTCGCGCAGCGAGGTCGAAGACATCCGGCAGCGCTTGACATCCATCTAATCGTTCTTCCAACAAGCGGGAATCCATGTCTTCCTTCTGCTATACGCCGCGCAATCTGCGCGATCTGGGCGGCCATCGCGGCCGCTTCGGCACCATCCGCACAGGACTCCTATACCGCTCGGCGCATCTCGACGATCTCGGCGCAAAAGATATCCGCCGCTTACGCCGACTTGGACTGACATTGGCGCTCGATTTTCGCGATGCCAGCGAAAGACAGAGGACCATCATTCGCCCGGATGTGTGCCTCTCCAGGCTATCCCTGCGTCATATGCCACTGCTCGACACCATGACGCCGGAGCGCATGGCAGTCATTGTCGCAGAGCTTCGGGCTTTGCGCTCGGCGAAGGCAGCACGCGATTGGATGACAGGCCAATACGAAGATACCGTGCTGCGCTGCAAGCCGCGGGTTGTAAGCGCCGTGAGCACGTTGATGACACATGAGGCACCGTCGGTGTTTTTCTGTGCTGCGGGCAAGGACCGCACTGGTGTGATAGCGGCGTTGCTGCTGCTGGCGCTGGGTATTTCACAAGATGTGGTCCTCAAGGATTACCTGAAGACCAATCGCACCCTACTCGGCATCTGGCGCCGCCGCTCCCGCAGTGCCAGACAGCAATACGATCTTAGCGGCGTTTCCAACCGTGTTATCGATGCTCTGGCGGATGCCCACCCCAATTTCCTCGCTGCCGTTTTTGCAGCCATCGAGAAAGCCGGCGGGATCGACAACTATATGTGTCAGGAAAACGGCGTTAGCCTATCGACGGTAGAGCGATTCCGGCAACGTATGATCGCAGGCTGAAAAATATCCCGCCACTCGGCAGCAAGGCCATAAATCAATCACCCAAACATAACCGTACTGTCACAGAACAAATTTAGTCAGTGACTGACAGGTCAATCCGGCCGCGGTATGTGGGGTGTTCCATGACAAGCTTCAAACGTTCGATCATGCTGTTTTCCTCGGCGCTGGCGCTCGCCTGCGGTCAGGCTGCCTTTGCCGGGGATGCGGCATCGGGCAAGGATGCCGAGACGCTCGAAACCGTCGTGGTCAGCGGCGAAAAGTTCGGTCGCACGGTGATGCAGACCGCTGCCAGCGTGACGATTGTGGATGCCCAGGCGATTGAAACCGGGGCTCTGCTGGAAGGCCGCGATGTCTTCGAGCGGCTGGTCAATGTGACCACAATAGCCGATGGCCGCTTTGCTATCCGCGGTGTGCCTTTCGACAATGTGACGGGGGCTGGTTACGGCGCGCTCGCGACGCTCTATGTCGACGATGTCCGCATGACGGACAAGAGTACGCGTTACGGGCCGGACATGCTTTGGGATGTGCAATCCGTCGAGGTGCTGCGTGGTGCGGAATCGACACTACAGGGGCGCAACGCCTTGGCCGGTACCATCCACATCAAGACCATGGACCCCAGCTTCGATTGGCAGGCCAAGGCGCGTGCAATTGTATCAAGCGGCGATGGGCGCGATTTCGCTGCCGCCGTTTCCGGCCCGATCCTCGATGACACACTGGCCTTTCGCCTGACGGGCGAAAAGCATGACAACAATGGCTCACTGGATAACCCCGTGTTGAACAGCCACAAGGTTGACTTCGCCGACGATTATCAGTTCCGCGGCAAGCTCCTATTCATGCCGAATGACCGCCTCACCGTTCGCCTTACGGCCTTCTATGCCGATGTCAAACGTCGTGACGCACTTTCTGATACGCGCGTTTTGGGCAGCGACGGCTATCTGCCCGCCAATCCGAGCCTCGGCCTTGCCACCGAATCTGGCATTGCAGGGCAGGGTGCCGCGTCCCGCCGCGTGACCTATGTCAATGTGCCGGAATTCGATCACAACCGCACTGCGGCCGGCGCGCTGGTGGCCGACTATCGTCTCAACGACAGCGTCACGCTGACTTCGGAAACTGTCTTCAACAACAGCCAAGACTATAAACAGCGTGACGGCGATGGCGGCACTTTCAAATACAGCTATGCGTCGAGCACCATCGCTATTACGAACCCCTACAATATTCGCGGGCCCTATAGCGGAACGGCGCCGGTCGATCCCATCCAGACCCAAAATCAGGATGGCACGATCTTCAGCCAGGAACTACGCGCCAAATACGATGGCAGCGCGTTCAAGCTGTTGGGCGGCATCTATTATACCCGCGAGCGCAAATGGTCCGACAACTTCTCAGTCCTTATCTACCGCAATGTTCAGCCGGTTGTGACGGAAACGGCGATCAGCAATGGTGCGAGCGCAGCGGTTGCCAGCTACCTCGCTTCCAACTATTCCAACGACGCCGCGCTTTATGAATTCGACCGCGAGCGTGTCCATGTCGATAACTACGCCGCCTATGCCGAAGCCGAATACACGCTGTTCGACAGGCTCACCTTCACAGCCGGACTGCGTTACGATTTCGAACGCAACACCTCCGGCGTCGATACCAATGGTGATGTCTATGGCTTGGCCGATCCAGCCACCATGGCGCAGGTCAGCCCGCTGCTCGGAGCCTTGACCAGCGGCATCAACAGCGCTCTGAACCCCTTTTCTACGGCTAGCAGCACCGCCACCAAGGATTACAGTGCGCTGCTGCCGAAATTCGGCGTCCGTTATGCCATCGACGACGACCTCACCATTGGTGCGGTGGTGCAGCGGGCCTATCGCGCCGGCGGCGTGAGCGTCAACGTCGTACGCCAATTGCAGACCGATCTGAAACCCGAATACACCACGAACTACGAAGGCTTTGTCCGCCGCACGTTCCTTGAAGATCGTGCTTATCTTCAAGCCAACGTCTATCTCGTCGATTGGAAGGACCAGCAGGTCACCATCGACCTTTCGACCCGGCAGAGCGATCAGATCGGCGCCAATGCTGGTAAGTCTCGCCTCTATGGTACCGAAATTCAGGCCGGTTACGAGGTCACAGACGAGTTCAAGCTCTATAGCGCTCTGGGCTATAACCACGCGCAATTTCTGGATTTCCACGTCTCGCTACCGACCAGCATAACCAACCTCGGCATCGCCGTGTCGTCGGATGCACTCAGCAATATGGATGGGAAGTTCTTCGCGGCGGCGCCGGAATGGACGGCCGTCCTCGGTCTCAATTGGCACAATGCCGAAGGCTATTTCGGCAACATCAACACCAACTTCCAGGGTGTCAGTTATGCCACGACCGCCAACACCTCCAAGAACAACGCTCGCACGTTGGTCAATTTACGGCTCGGCCGTGAGTTCGAGAAATTCCGGCTGTCCTTCTTCGTCAATAATCTGTTGAACGAGTACTACATTACCGACAACAGCAATACGACGCGTCCGGCGCTTGGTCAGCCGCGGGTTTACGGCGCCTCTCTCGACGTGCATCTCTGAGCGGAAAAGCGGTCATGCCAGACACGATTTTGATCTATCAGCCCTTCGCCATCGCCCTTGTGCTGCTTGCTCTGGGGCTTGGGGGGCTGAAATTGCGTCGGCGTGCACTGCAAATGGGCTTGCGCCGCGGGGCTTTGGTGTTTTCCTGCGGCGCCATCCTTCTTGCCTTTTTCTTTCTCTTCAATGCCGGGTTTTCGGCCCTGACATGGTGGCGGCTATGATGGGACGGCTTTACAGGATTTTCCTTGCGGCATTGGCTCTGACAGTCGTGACGTTACCGGTGCGGGCGTGGGACGAGGTCACCCATGCCACGATCAGCCACCGCGCCATCGAACAAGTGAAGACTCCGGCACTGAAGGCCTTTCTGGAGGCGCATTACGATGCCATGGAATCCGGCGTGTGGTTTCCCGACTGGGGTCATGCCCTGAAGCCGCATGGCGATCATCTGCATGCCGAATACCTTGATGCAGCATGGGCGTATCTTCAACGTCCGGATGTGAAAGCGCAGAAGAATTATCCCTTGCTTCTGGCCCATTATATGGGAGTCTATGGGCATGTGGTGGAGGATCGCATCCTTGACGCCACGATGAAGGCCTATGCCGGCGAAGTTGGCGACGGCGGGCGCGACGATATGGAAAACGGCATGATGGCGATTGCTGGTTTTCATCACCTGTACCGCGATTTCGATATCTACGTGCCCAAGCAAGATTTGGCACGTATTTATGCCTCGGCGGACTATTTTGGTGAGCATCGGCTCAACCAGGACAATCTGGCGGAGAGGATGGCGCGCGGTATGGCACATGGCGAGATCATGAACCGCCGTCTGACGGAATTGTCTTTTCTCACGGCTGCTTGGACGCGGCAGAAATTTCCCTTTGCCGCCGCCAATATGGAAACGGCGCCCGGCGGGTTTAACGATCAAGCACGTGCGGTTGCTGCAGTCTGGGAAGCGATCTGGATGCGCGCCCAAGGCCGTCCGGCGCCTTTCTTTGTTTACGCCGTGCCGGGGCAGCATGGACAGTTACGCAATCAAGATCCGGCCTCCGCTTTGGGTCGCATCCTGGTCATCACCTCTGAACGCTTCGACATCCGTGATCTGGCAAAAACAGCTGTGCATCTGAGCAATGGCTCAGGTGAGGTCGCGGCTCGCATACTGCCGTATATTCCAGAGCCGGGGCATGAGCACGATTTGGCCTTCGTCGTCCAGGCGGAGCGTCCATGGATTCTCGGCGGTCAGTACACGCTCGATATTCGCCATCGCGACAGTGTCGGCGTGCCGCAATCTTTGCATCTGGCCTTCACCATGCCGCGCAATCCACCACCCTTTGCCAAGGCAAAGCCGGAAGCCCGTCCCATGGCCTTCGGTCTTTGGCTGGCGGCGGCGCTCTTGGGGGTTGCCGCGCTTCTTTACGGTTTGGCCGATATGGGCAAGCTCACTTGGGCGGCAATCCGTCGGCGTGCCCCCGCTACAGGTGGCGGGTTTTACCATTCGGTCAATGCGATCTGCAAAGCGGCGGCGGTTGGTTTGACGGTTGCCGGATTTTGGGTCGTCGCGACGGATGGCGAATGGCTGATCGCGTTCCTTCGTCATCACCATTGATCGGCATTTTCCAGAGCGCAAGCAGGACGGTCCGGCGGTAGTGACAAAACTGTCATGGTTTCCCGATAGCTCTAGGGTGAGCGTGGGGTATTGCGGTTATGTCGGCGGCATCACGGGAGCAAGCTTTGGCGCGATCTCAACGCGACCTGCTGATGCAGTTTGTTGCGGGCAGGGTGAGCGATGCGGCCTTGCGCGAAGATTTGGTGCAGGATGCGCTATTGCGCCTGGTCGATTATGGACGGACCAATCCGATCACCAATTGGGCTGCGCTGGCCCGGAAGGTGGCCCGCAATCTCATCAACGACCATTTCCGCAGTCGTCAGCGTCACCCAACGGAGACGATTGACGAGGCCGTACCGTGTACCAATCCCCTGCAAGAGGAGGTCCTCATGCATCGGCAAAGGCTCGAGCTGTTTGATCGTGTGTTGAGCGCGATGCCGCCGCTACGGCGCGAGGTTTTGGTTCGACGGCGACTGCGCGGCGAGAGCTACGAAGTGATCGGCAAAGCTTTGGCTTTGACGCCGCAAGCTGTGGAAAAGCATATGACCCGTGCCTTGCGTCAGCTTCATGGCGCGCTCGACGAAGGGGATAAACCCGCCCGTAGAATGACCGGCAGCAGAGAAAACACCGCCCCATGATGGACCAGACAACAGAGGGCGAGATCCTCGATGAAGCGGCAGCTTTCGCCGGGCGTGCCATGCAGGCAGCCGAATGCGCGCCGCAAGGGCTGGAGGAATGGCTCGGGCGCGATCCGCGCCACGAACAAGCCTATCGCGCTATGACGGCCGTTGCGGAGGACGAGGCGCTGGCGCAGGCCTTGGTTCGGTTCAACCATGCTCCGCAGCACAGCACCGGCTGGACTCGCCGCCGCGCCTTTGCGGGTTGGGCGATGGCGGCTGCGGTTGCGGGTCTTACGATTTATAATGTCACCCCGCTCGCGACCGATATGCTATCGCCCGGCGACGTTTACCGCACGGAGATCGGTCAGACACGAACCATTGCGCTCAAAGACGGCACCCATATCACGTTGAATGGTGGCACGGAGGTCCGGGTCAGCGGACGGCGTGTGGCGCTGGAACGGGGCCAAGCCTATTTCGCCGTTGCGCATGATCCGGCCCATCCGTTTGTTGTCTCGCTTCCGGCCGGCATTGTGACCGTGCTCGGAACGCAGTTCGATCTCAGTTATGCGCCCGAGGGCGTCGAACTCGAAGTCTATGAAGGCAGCGTGCGGCTGGCGGGGGACAAGACCCAATCCGGCATTTTTCGTCGCGGGGAGCGTGGCCGTCTCGCCAGCGGCTCCGTACAAGCGCTTGCGGCCTTCGATCTTTCGGCGGGCAACTGGCGTTCGGGCTGGATTGAGCCGAAGGATTGGACGCTCGAACACGTCGCACAAGCCATGTCGCGCCGCACCGGTACGCCAATTCGCTTTGCGCGCGAAGCCTTGAAGGCAAAACGCATTACCGGACGCCTGAGGCTCCTTCGTCCTGAGATACAGCTTCAAACACTCGCGGAAATTCATGGGTTTTCGGTTATCCGGGACGGTAACGGTCTTCTGCTGCGCTAGAGCGCTTTCCCGAAAAGTGGGTACCGGTTTTCGGATAGAAAACGCGCCAATCAAAGAAGCTAGAGCGCGTTTCCGCCTCGAAGATGCGGGAACGTGCTCTAGCCCGTCACGAAAACTTCAGAAAATTCCCTGTCCGGGTGTGTGTTCCTCCGCCGTCTTTATCGACGCGTCCTGTACCAGCGGGGTGGCATGGCGCGTCCATAAAAGGGGATGACATTGACTCGTGGGTTTGACAGATTTTTGCGTATTTCGGTTTCGGTCTTTGCGCTTGGTGTTGGCTTTGTCGCCGAAAGCGGCCCAATGTTTGCTGATAGCGCCGTCAGCCAGCCGGTCATGCTCGACATCAAGGCGGGCGCTATCGACACTGCGTTGACGCAGCTTTCGCGTGCCACCGGCATACAGATCGTCGCCGATCCAGTCGTTCTGGCAGGCAAAAAGACCGCCGGTGTCCACGGCAACATCACTCTCTCGCATGCGCTTGATGCGCTGCTCGCGGGGCAGCACCTGACCTATACGCTCAAGGGCGACACGGTTGTGATTAAGGCGACAGCGAAGACCTCGGCCAATGCCGCGCAGCCAGCCACGGCGGAATCCAGCAGTTTCGACAACACCATCGAGAGCATCGTGGTGACGGGATTTCGCTCTTCGCTGGCCGCGGCCTTGAGTGAGAAGCGTTTGGCGCCGAACGTTGTGGACGTGATCAAGTCGGAAGACATCGGGAAATTTCCTTCCAACAACATCGCCGAAGCCCTGCAACGCGTGCCGGGCATCTCGATCACGCGTGACCGCGGCGAAGGCCTCTTCGTGCGCGTCCGTGGTCTCGGCCCGCAGTTCCAGAACGTGACCATCGATGGCCGCAGTGCGGCGGTGAACGAAAACGTTCGTGACTCCGGACAGTACGGCCGCCAATTCCGCTTTGATACGCTACCTTCCGAATTGGTTGCCAGCGTCGAAGTCATCAAGTCGCCGCTTGCGTTCCAGGATGAAGGTGCCATCGGCGGGACCGTGAACATCCGTACCTTCAAGCCGCTCGATTTTACCGAGCCGACCATCGTGGCGTCGTTCACTGAAAACTATGTCGAGCTTGCCGACAAATATGATCCCAAGGCGTCGGCTCTTGCCGCCTGGGTGGATGACAGCCACAAACTCGGCGTGCTGGTCGCCTTGAGCTACAATCAGCGGTCTCTGCGCTCGGACCGTATCACAGGGGTTTCCTGGTCCGCCAATGCGATCGACGTCACCGGCGATAAGGTTGCCGACACAAGCTATACCGCCGATGCGGTTCGCCCCACATTGGAGCGCGAAACCCGCGAACGCTATGGCGCGACCGCCAGTGCCCAATGGCGTCTGGACGACAAAACCGAGGTCACGCTCAGCAACTTCTACACCTATCTCGACGACAAGTATGACGAACTCACCTACTCGTCGGATTTCTCGTATGGAAGTTTGGTGGCCGGCAGCGCTACGCTGCGCAATGGCAGCCTGGTCGGTGGCACGACGACGGTGTCGACGCAGATTGGTCATGAGGTGGACGATCTCGTTCACAGCAACAATCTGCTCGATTTGAATGTGAAACACCGTATTGGCGCGCTGGAATTGTCGGCTGATGCCTATTGGGGAAATGCCTTCTCGACCACGGCCAAGCCGATCACGCGCACGCGCGTCATGGACAGCGTCGGCAATGTCGCCTTCTCACTTCCGGAGGTGGGCGGCGGTGTTCCAAGTCTTTCTTTCCTCACGACCGATCTGAATTCCGACATTCTCGGCTTCCGCCGGATTGAATGGCGCACCATCAAGTCGCTGGATTCGGAAGTGGCCGGTCAGCTCGACGCGAAATACACGCTCAACTGGGGGCCGATCGCGAGCGTCAGCGCCGGCGTCAAATACCGCGACCGTTTCCGCCGCTATAACCGCCGCGACATCAATTTTACCAAGGATCTGAGCGGGACGACCGTGGGCAAGAACGGCGGCGGCAAGAAGTATGACGCCAGCTTCTTCAAAGCCTTCCCGGTCGATAATTTTCTCGGCGAGGTGTCCGGGACGCTGCCCAAGCAGTGGTTGGTCCCCGATTTTGATGCCTTCTGGGATGTGCTGGATACCTCGGCCATCACGTCGACAGCGTTGACGGCCAGCGACCTGCGCAATTCCTACTATGTCGGCGAGAAGATCATCGCAGGCTATGCCGCCGCGAATATCGACACGGAGATCGCCGGCATGCCCTTGCGTGGAGAAGTGGGTCTCCGCCTGTCGAACACCGAACAGACCTCGGCCGGTTATGCGGGAACATCGTCCGTTGCAGTCCCGGTGAGCTATACCAAGAACTACCTCGACGTCTTGCCGAGCCTCAATCTGGTGCTTGAGCCAACCGATGATGTCCAGGTGCACGGCTCTCTGGCCAAGGTGATTACGCGCCCCTCGCTCGCCGATGTTTCGCCGCGCCTGACGCTCAATTCGTCCGGTACGATCTATGAGGCCAGCGGTGGAAATCCTCTGCTAGAGCCTTTTGAGGCCATGCAGTACGATCTGTCTACGGAATGGTACTACGCGCCGGGAGCGGCGCTGATCGGCGGCATGTTCTATAAGGACATTTCGACGTTCGTTTATCCGCAGAACACGCACATCATCGTGGAAGGTCAGGATTATCGCCTGACGGCGCCGGTCAATGGCGGCAACGCCTATGTGCTGGGTTTCGAAGTGGCCTGGCAGCAGTCTTTCGATTTCCTGCCCGAACCCTTTGATGGCTTCGGCGCGCTCGCCAACTACACCTATACGGCCTCGCGCGCGACCTACACCGCCACGCTGCAAGACGACATGCAGGATGTCGCCAAAAACAGCTATAACGTAACGCTCTATTACGAAAAGGGCGACCTCGGCGCGCGCTTGTCTTATTCCTGGGTCGGCGACGTGCTCGAAAGCGTCGGGACTGGCGGCATATCTAGCCTGAACAACAAGGCCTATGGCTCGCTGGACGGCAATTTCTCCTACAAGTTGACCGAGAATTTGACGGCGGCGATCGAAGCCCAAAACATCACCAACGAGGCGGAATGGAAGTTCGCTGCCAATGGCCAGTTCGGTGGCTATACCTTTAATGGCCGGACAATTTCGGTTGGCCTACGGGCCAAGTTCTGAGCCGTCTTGTAGGCGTCATATAACGGCGCAATGTAGGCGCTAGAGTTCGGCACCCCGCTGATCGTCCGGTTGGCGGGGTGTCTTGTGCCTGGAGGAAAATGCCGATGCGTGCTTTGTGGGGTGGGATGATCGCTTTGACCGGTTTGGCGGTCGTCGCTATGGCCGGGCCGTCTGCCGACGCCTATGATGCGGACGGACGTGCGCATCTGGAAGCGGCACTCAAGCGCCTTCCCAACACAGGCAAGGCCAAGAACATCATCCTGTTCATTGGCGACGGCATGGGCATCAACAGCGTCACGGCGGGACGGATTTTCGCGGGCCAACAGCGCGGCGGTAACGGTGTCACTTACGATCTGGCCTTTGAGAAACTTCCCTATACCGGCTTTTCACGGACCCATTCGACGGATCAATACGTCACCGATTCCGCCAACGGCATCAGCGCCATCACCACGGGCGTGAAGACAATCAACGGTGCCATCGGGGTTGATGCCAGCGTCAAGCGCGAGACCTGCGGAAAGGCGCCAAAGGCAGCGATCCCGACCATCTTCGAAGAGGCCAAGCGCCGCGGTTTGTCGGCCGGTGTGGTAACGACCTCGGGGGTCACCGATGCAACCCCGGCCGGGGCCTATGGTCATACGCCGGAGCGGAGCTGGCGTGCAGATTCCGATTTGCCGCCGGAAGCCGTCGAGCATGGTTGTATCGATCTGGCGCGGCAGCTTGTCGATGCCCCAGCGGAAATCCGTATGGATGTGGTGCTTGGCGGCGACCGCTATGAATTTCTACCGGCCGGTGGTGAACCGACTGGCGTGCGCCGCGACGGACGCGATCTCACCAAGGCTTGGCTGAGCCAGAGCCCGCGCGCGACCTATGTGGAAACGGATGCGGCCTTGGTGGCTATCGATCCGGCCAAGACAGATCATCTTCTGGGCCTGTTCGCCACTGGCGATCTTCCCTCGCCCGTCGATGCAGAATACCACAAAAATGTCCCCAGCCTCTCCGATATGACACGCAAGGCCATCGAAGTGCTGAAACGCAATCCGAAGGGCTTCATTCTGATGGTGGAATCGGCCTCAATCGACAAATGGCACCACCGTAACAACGCCTATCGCGCATTGACCGATGTCGATGAGCTTTCGAAGGCGGTAGCCGTGGCTGCCGAAATGACCGGCGACTCGGACACGCTTATCATCGTCACCGCCGACCACAGCCATGGTTTGACCTTGTCGGCTGGTTCGGCCATCGGCGAGCCGGTTCTGGGGTTGGCGCAAAGCGACGGCGTGCTGAAACGCGATCGTCTCGGCAACCCCTACACCATTCTGTCCTATGCCACGGGTCCGGGCGAGGGCGGTGGTGAGGATCATCCGCTCCTGGACGAGAAGATGGTTCTTGATCCTAATTTCAAGCAGCAGGCGCTGATTCCGATGAACAGCGCCCAACATGCCGGTGAGGATGTTCCGGTCTATGCGCGCGGGCCGCAAGCCTATTTGATCTCGGGTAGCTTTGAATCAACGTATCTCTATCAAGTCATGCGCCATGCCCTGCAAGGTGAAAGCGGAAAATGTCGTCATCGCCGATGCCGCTGAACGGGTGCTGGCGTTTTGCACTTGATCTGCTGCCGCCAGGGAAGGCGTGACGCCGGGTTCACGCCTGCGTGATCTTGCCGCGACCAATCGTGATCTGCCGCCTCGGGCCGGTGTGCGCTAAAATTTTGCCACACTCATTCGCGTCCGCCGGAGGATCAATGCGCCGCGCCATTCTTTTTGCTCTTTCTCTGCCGCTGTTTTTTGCCGCGTCCGCCGATGCGGCGTCGAAGCCCTCCGCCGGCGTCACGCCCGACATGGTGCAGGCCGGCTCCGATATCACCGGCAAATTCACGGCGCCGCATCCGGGTTACGACTACGACAAGAAGGTTGTGATGGTGCCGATGCGCGATGGCGTCAAGCTCAACACCGTTATCCTGATTCCGAAAGGCGCGAAGGGCTTGCCGATCCTGCTCGAACGCACGCCTTACAACGCGCGCAGTTTCGTCGACGACAAGCCGCATATGCGCGACGCGGCGCGCGGCGGCCAGCGCGAATGGGTCGATGACGGCTACATCATCGTCTATCAGGACATTCGCGGCAAAAACGGTTCGCAAGGCGGCTTTGTGATGACCCGCCCGCCGATGGGCCCGCTCAATCCGTCGAAGACCGACGACACCACCGATGCCTACGACACCATCGCTTGGCTGGTGAAGAATCTCGCCGCCTCGAACGGCCGCGTCGGCATGATCGGCTCGTCCTATGATGGTTGGGCGGTGGCGATGGCGCTGCTTGACCCCCATCCGGCGTTGAAAGTGGCAGTGCCGGAAAGCCCGATGATCGACGGCTGGATGGGCGACGACTGGTTCCACAACGGTGCCTTCCGCCAGAACAGTCTCGAATACTACCTCGGTCAGACCACCAAACCCGGTCGCGGCGAAGCCATTCCGCGCGATGGGGCCGACGATTACCAGAATTATCTCGAGGCCGGCAGCGCGGGTGCTTATGCCGAAATGTATGGCTTTAAACAATTGCCGTGGTGGAACCGCGTTGCGGGGCATCCGGCGTACGACGCGTTCTGGCAATTGCAAGCGCTCGACAAGCTGGTCGCGGCGCATCCTTCCAACGTGCCGACGCTGTGGCTGCAAGGCTTGTGGGATCAGGAAGACATGTACGGCGCCATCACGACGTGGGAAGCGCTGAAGGCCGCCGGTCACGGTGCGAACAATCATCTGGTGATGGGGCCGTGGTTTCACAGCCAGATCGGACGTACCGCTGACAGTCTTGGGCCGCTGAAGTGGAATGGCGACACTGCGGCCGATTTCCGCAAGAACGTGCTGCTGCCGTTCTTCAACACCTATTTGAAAGATCGCGCTACGGCGCCGCTGCCGGACGCGATGATCTACAACGCATCGGAAAAGCGCTGGGACAATTTTACCGATTGGCCGGTCGCGGCCAAGCAGGCGTTGAAGCCGCTCTATCTTTCCGGCGGTTTCGGCCTTGGGTTCGCCAAGCCCGCGGCGGGCGAGGACAGCTATATTTCCGATCCCGCCAAGCCGGTGCCGTTCCTGGCCCCCCCAGTCGATTTTTCCGATCACAAGCGCTGGACGACGTGGCTGGTGGAAGATCAGCGCGCGGCGGCGACGCGCCCCGACGTGCTGGTCTATCAGACGCCGGTGTTGACGGAAGCGGTGCGGGTGCAAGGCGCGCCAATTGCCGATCTCTTGCTCAAGACCACCGGCAGCGACGCGGATTTTGTCGTCAAGATTATCGATGTTTATCCGCCGTCGTATGCCGAGCAGCCGGACCTCGCCGGTTATCAGCTTCCCGTCAGCCTCGATATCTTCCGCGGCCGTTATCGTCACGGCTTCGACAAGCCTGAGGCGATCCCGGCGGGCGAGGTGCAGGAATACAAATTCCGCCTGCCGACGATGAACTATGTCTTCAAGCCCGGCCATCGCATTATGGTGCAGATCCAGTCGAGCCTGTTCCCGCTTTACGACCGCAATCCGCAAACTTTCGTGCCCAACATCTTCTTCGCCAAACCGTCGGACTTCCAAAAGGCGACGATGACGGTAGAATACGGCGTCAGCGCAGTGCTGCTGCCGGTCGTGAAGTAGCGGGGCCTCACAATGTCCATCACCATCCACGGTATCAAGAACTGCGACACGATGAAGAAGGCGTTCGCCTGGCTCGAGGCGCACGGCATTGCGTACGATTTCCACGATTATAAGAAGGTCGCTCCCACCAAGGCGCAACTGACGGCTTGGTGCCGCGCCGCGGGGTGGGAGAAGGTTCTCAATCGCGCCGGTCCCACCTTCCGCAAATTGCCGGATGCCGCTAAGGAAAATCTCACCCAGGAAAAAGCCATCGTGCTGATGCTGGGCAATCCCTCAATGATCAAGCGGCCGATTGTGGAAACCGGCGCCGCGCTCGAAATCGGCTTCAAGCCGGAGGCCTACGCGGTGCGCTTCGGGACGAAGTGATCCCGTTGCATCATTTTCTCTTTTTTCCCAATGGAATCCACCCATATGAGCGGTAGTCAAGTATAGTGTCCCCCCGAATAAGGAGAATGCAATGGCAGCGCAACTTCGCGTAGGTCTGGTGGGCGTGAATGCCAGCCGTAGCTGGGCAAAGGACTCGCACATTCCAGCGCTTCGGGCGCTGCCCGAATTCAAGATAGCCGCCGTGGCAACCCGTAGAATGGCGACTGCGACCGAGGCTGCTGCCGCATTCGGCGCCCCAGAAGCTTATGACGATTTCCGTGATCTCGTCCGTAGTGAACAAGTGGATGTGGTCTCGGTGACCGTTCGTGTGCCCTCCCATAAGGAGGTCGTCACTGCCGCGCTGGAGGCAGGGAAGCATGTGATCTGCGAATGGCCGCTGGGCCGGAACGTCGACGAAGCCGAGAAGATGGCTGCGATGGCCCGCGAAGCTGGTGTACATGTCTGCATCGGATTGCAGGGCCGGATGAGCCCGGCCGCAAGACGTGCCGCTCAACTGGTCCGGGATGGGCGCATCGGCCGGCCGCTAACCGCGTCGGTTTATTCGCCCAGCGGCAGCTACGGCCCGCGCTTCCTTTCCGACTACGCCTATTTGATGGACCCGGCAAACGGCGCGAATCTTACAGCGATCCTCGGCGGGCATACGATGGATCTGGTCATGTCGATCCTTGGCGGCTTTCGTTATGTGGCCGCCCAGACGACGATCATGTTTGAAGACGTGGAACTGATCGATCCCCCTGGAAGCACCAAGCGTGAGACTCCCGATCACCTACTGATCCAAGCGCGTTGCGACAGCGGCTGTTCGGTCGGTATCGAGGTGGCCGGCAATCGTCCGGCCGGTTCGGTCTTCTCGTTCAAAATCGTCGGGACCGAAGGCGAATTGACGCTTACCGGCGGCCATCAGCATGGCTATCAATCGAGCGACCTGAAGCTGGAGGGGACGGTTCTCTTCGATCCCCCGGAGCCGCACGCCGCTTCAGGTCTCGCGGGCTCGCCAATTAACGTCGCCGAGCTGTATCGGGCGTTCGGCCGAGACATACTTTCCAACACCCATAGTGTTCAGGACTTCGATCACGCCGCGCAACTAACCCGGCTGGTCCGCGCCGTCCGCCTCGCCGGCGAAACCGGTGAGCGTCAGATCAATGACGGCTGGCCCACCGAATAGGAGCCATGTAATCGAGGGACGTAATACTTGTAATATATGACACAATACTGATTAAGAGGCGCCAAGCCGCGCGTGGATGAGTAGTAGTTAAGTATAGTGTCCCCATAATATCCAAGGAAAATCTTACTCAGGAAAAAGCCATCGCGCTGATGCTGTCGAACCCGTCGATGATCAAGCGGCCGATTGTGGAAACCGGCGCCGAACTCGAAATCGGCTTCAAGCCGGACGCCTACGCGGCGCGGTTCGGGAAATAGCGCGAGACGCTGCGGCAAGATGCGGCGGGCGCCATGGCACCGGGGGCTGGCAAGTGTTAGCGTTGCATAGCTTTGGCAAAGGATCCTTCATGGAGGGCCGGCCGTGTCGCGGTTATTTCTTCTGGCGCTCGGCGCCGTTGCGGTCATGACCGGCGCCGCGTTTGCGATTGACGAGCCGGCCTATCGCGTGGCGCAGAAGTATTCCGATTTCGAGCTTCGCGACTACGCGCCGTATCTGGTCGCCGAAACGACTGTGGAGGCCGATTTCGCTGGCGCCGGCAGCGAAGGGTTCCGGCTGCTGTTCGATTACATCTCCGGCCGCAACACCACGCACACGTCCATCACCATGACGGCCCCGGTGATGCAATCGGGCCAGAAGATCGCCATGACCGCGCCGGTGATGCAAAGCGGCGCGCCGGGCGCTTTTGTCATCGCTTTCGTGATGCCGGCCAACTTCACTCTGAAAACCCTTCCCACACCGGCCAACAGCAAAGTGCGGCTGCGCCAAATCGAGGCGCAGCATGTCGCCGTGTGGCGCTACTCGGGCTTCTGGTCGCAGAGCCGCTATCTGACCAATCTGGCCAGCTTGGAAGCCGGTCTTCGGCGCGAACATCTGACGGCCTCAGGCGCCCCGGTCTGGGCACGTTACGACCCGCCCTTCATGCCCTGGATTTTCCGCCGCAACGAAATCCTGATCCCGGTCGCGGCGCCGTAAAGCGCGATCGCAGAGTCTATTTCGGCACCGCGCCCAGTTCGATGAACAGCGGCTGCGGCTGCGGCCGGTCGCCCAACGCGCCGGCGCGTGCCTCAAGTTCGATGAACCCAAGTTTGCGATAGAATCCCGCCGCTTCGGGTTTGGCGTCGACCACCACACCAACACAGCCCATCTCGTCGGCCATCTTGTGCGCCAGCGCAAACACCGTGCGCAGCAGCAGTTGGCCGACGCCTTGTCCGGTCGCGCGTTGATCCACCGCCAGCCGGGCCAGCCGCAACACCGGCAAAGGATAAGCGGGGAGCCGCTTGCGCGCGGCTGGCGCCAGCATGGTGCAGGTCAATTCCGAGGCCGCGACCGTGGCAAAGCCCAAAATCGCGCTGCCGTCGACGGCGACATAAGTTGTGCCGATATGGTGGCGGAACTGGTTCTGCCCGGCATAGCGCGCAAAGAAGCGGTTGAGATCGATGTTCCCGGAGCGGAAATCCGTCCGCCCGTCGTCGGGCCGCAGCCGCCGGACGGCAACGGTCACGGCTCGCCGGCCTTACCGGCACAAAGTTCGCGCATCGCTTTGTTCGGCTTGCGCGGCTTGGCGGCGAGGGCGGCGGCGCGGGCGAATGATTCAGCGGTCAGTTCGATCTGCGGCGGAATGATCACGTCGGCAGGCAACTCGCGTAGCGCCTGCAAGTGATGCAGCAAAGCCTGTTCCACCAGCGCGCCTTTCTTCATGCCGTGGGCATCGGCATAGCGTTCGACCAGTTCCCTGGTCTCTTTCGAGATATGCGCGGAAATCTGAATATCGGCCATCGGCGCCTCGCGTTCTACAGAAACGTAGAATATCGCAGTTTTTCCCGCAAAGCCATCGCCTTCCCCCTTGCTTGTCACGGCATCGCCCGCAGGGCGAAGACGGACGGGGAAGGAAATTGCCGATGGATTTGTGCCCCCTACGTGTCATCGCCCGCGACTGCGGGCGACCCAGGTGGTGTTGCTCGGCTGTCGACGCTCAAAAATGAGCAATTCCTGATGCATCGGTGCTGTGAGACCTGGATGGCCCGCAGTCGCGGGCCATGACAACAGTGGATGAAGCTCATACGCGATAACCCTGGCGCGGTTCGGGACGTCGCCGCGGCCACCTTTCTACCCCCCGCAAGCACAGCGCTGGAGTACCTCCGACGCCGGGAGTGTGGGGGACAAAGGTAATTGGCAGCGATTGGAACAGGTGCTCCTGGCACCGTATTTCTCAATTCCGGTGTACCTGTCACCGAAACCAAATTCCTGTCAGCTATTGATCTATACCCTTACGACGCAGGTTTTCGCGTCTTGACCGGGAACGGGCAATTGAATTCTCTCGCCTTGCTAAGCCAACAAGATACCGTGGCACTTGCCATGGTTTTTTGTACATCTGTGCGACTTGATGGGAGGGCATTGGTTCTTGCAGCAGTTCGGTAACGAAGCCGCTTTCAAAAAGAACATTCAAATAGGTCTCCAGCGGTCTGTGCACATGGGTGCTATTAAGACGGCAGTCCGGCTGAGACGTTATTCTGAATGGACTTTCGATGATTGCCTCTTGTTCATAATGAAACCAGGGCTTCGCCGAATAACCGTAGTATTCAGACCAAAAAAATGGATGAGTGATTGTGAAAATCAACGAGCCGTTCGGTCGAAGTACGTCAAAGGCAGCGCTCAGGAATGCTTGTAGATCGATCACGTCCATCAAAACCATATTAGCTATTACTACGCTAACTGATGGAACGTTGCGCTTAGCGTAATCCTCAAGTGTCGTGACTACAAAGCGTGCGTTGGGCGAAACGAACTTTTGGGCAAAGAAAATGCTTTTTGCGCTCGGATCGATTCCGACAACCTTCTTCTGGTCCTTAGAAAGAAGATCACTCAGAACGCCTACCCCGCACCCAGCATCAATGATGCTATCGGCCTTTGTCAGCTTCAGCATGGCAAAAACGCTTGGCACAAGTATCTGCCAAAAAGTGTAGTCTTGGTGGCTCGTGATTTGCTGAAAGCGGACAGGGGCAAGTGCGTCCCACTCCGCAGTTATATCGAGCTGCGATTTTGACTGAACCTTACGAAATTCCATTCGCATTTGCTTTCAGGAGAAATTTCACCATGTCTTCTGAGACTGCGAAGAATGGGTGTTCACCACTTCGAAATTCTTGGATTACTTGTTTTCCGTGCTCGTGAACTCCCACAGCAACTCGAGCTCCTTCTTTCTCGAAATCCACAATCGTGAACCGAGATCTAGGGGTATGTCCAAGTTTGTTGTAGGTGATAATCTTTGCGCCTTTGGATTTCAGATCCTCAGTGAGTGGAATTTCCTTCTCAAGGCAAATGGTGAGTTCATTGCGTTTTGCCTTTTCGGACAGGACGTCTTGAACCATCTGGCCTCCTGCCCAACTCATGTCTCGGCTAAATATGACAACTCTTCCACCAGCAGAAACCCATCGGCACATATATCTATTGATGCTTTTCTCTGAGCGATAGGTCTTGGGGGCATTCTTGTAATGATCACAGACCTCGTACGCGATTAGGACGATAAGGATCACACCTGCCGCCCCGATCGCAATCCAGTGCGAGCTCGGCCGTTCGGCATTTGGAGGAATAACCGTAAAGTACATTCCGACGATGGACGCAAAAGACGCTGTCTGCACAGCGACTGTGGTCAGTATTTTTCTTATTAGCCCCCAATTCATGTCCCCCTCCATGTGTCTGGCAACTTCGTGTTCCTTTGGCGGTGTTCTATGCGGCCAAATCGGAATCCGTATACAGTTAGCTTTAGATTGTCTTGAGCCCAATTCCTTTTTGACTCTGCAGTATGGAATAGCTCGGTATGGCCAGTGCTGATGCTTCGGCCTGGCGAAAAGGGGACCATCTTCGACAGGGGCGAGCCGAAGCTGAATGCCTTTCCGTTAACCCGTTAACCAGTTCATGTAAATATTCCTGCCGCAGCTCTTGAAATCGAGAAATTCCTCCTAAATCAAAACCTATGATTGAGGAGTGACACATGGCTACAACTGAAACTGCAAATCATGCTGCGTCTGCCTCGCAACCAAGCGCTTCTTCCGGGCCCGGCGATCAGGTGCCATCCGGATCAACCGTCCGCCCGCCGCAGGGCGATGCGGCCCCGCCAGGCGCCGCCGCGCCGCCGCCGGTCGCCGCTGACGACGCGGAGCCGCCGTACTCCGATGAAGCGATGCGCCGGCTCGCCGTGGAGCGGCTGGCCG
>WSSedL1CaDRAFT_10000250_pt1 | contig 37377 bp, 30 predicted proteins | sample WetSurSL1Cattail_FD_9464 | JGI IMG/M metagenome (IMG submission 9464)
ACCCGTCAATTGGCAATTTGCCGGTATTCACCTGCTAAAATTGTGCAATTTTACTATTTAATTTTCAATGTGCATTGATCAACCTTAAGTTGACCACATTGGGTACTTTGGCTCTGTCTTATAGAGCCTTATGTACCGTTACGTAATGCAACTTAGCGAAAGCGGCTCCTATATGGAAACATTTATTTCCCGGTCATGTCACTATCCTTGCTAGGCTGAACTGTAATGCATAAACGTTACAGAAATGTTTTTGAGATTGACGTTTCTTTTATTTATGATATACTCAATACTGTACGTTATGTATATTATGTTAAATAATAAATATTTATTTGGAAGGAAACCTTATGAAATCGTTTCAGTCAATAGATCGTAAACCTAACTCCGCGCAAAGACCACAATTAAATGAGTCGGCGATACTTTGCTCGGAGGTCTGATATTTAAAGTAGCTGATGTTGATATGTGTAAGTAAACCTCCATTTTTGTAGAAGGTTTTATTGGTAACGATAGAGGTGGCAGGCAGCCACGTTTTATTTGTGCGCATTTTCGACATCGTATTTTAAATAGTTCAGATAGGGATTAATCATATAATCACAACTGCAGCAGGGGAATCCTGACTGCAGTTTTTTGTTATGAAACAGTGGTCTTTGCTTCATCTAATTTATTTAATATAGAGGAGCAGAGGATATGGAATATAAGAAGGCACAAAATGTGTTGCCAAAAGAATTAGTAAAATTAATACAAGAATATATTGATGGAGAATATTTATACATACCCCGTAAGGATGGAGAGAAAAAAACCTGGGGTGAGACGAGCGGTGCAAGGAATATGCTGAGAACAAGAAATTCAGAAATATATTGCAGTTATCAAAGCGGTCGGCGGGTTGAGGAATTATCGGAGGAGTATTATCTGTCGGAACAAAGCATAAGAAGAATCATATGCCAGGTAAGAAATAGCGCGTAAGTTTTCTACAGAATTGTTTGTGTCATAGAAGTCTTTTCTGAAATCGAATATAGTTATCATAAAGCTGATTACCCGGAGTCAGCATAATACAACTTATAGATTGAAAGGAATGGATGATATGGCATTAAAAACACATAGAGGTAAGACCTTAGTAAATTTACCTTCACATGGCAGAGGTACCTGTCCGATATGCAAAACGACAAGGATAAAAGTATTATATCCCCTGATAGCAGAAGATGGTACAAAAAGCACCGTATGTAAAAGGTGCCGTAATAAAAAGGTGTTGACTGTATAAAGTAAGAAGAGCAGCCCGAAGAAATGTATAATTAGTTTATAGACTAAAACTTGATGTTGTTTTTCAGAAACAGTCTTAAGGGGCTTTTGCATAATAGCTAAGTAAGCTATGGAGCAAAGGCTCTTACAGTGGACGAAAAAAACCATTACGGTCAGTAGAGACGCCACAATGTATTCACTTATTGAGAATGAGCAAGTTGATAATTATTTTGCTTTTGTAAAATATATTATTGAATATGTAGAATCAACATCAGAATATAAATCATTGCCGGAAACTCAAGGCGGCTATGATTAATTAGTAGCAGAATGCATTGCCTCGATATATGTCGAGAAATTAACCTTTTTGTCATAATAACATAGAATGGTATAGAAGCTATGTTAGGAGGTTAAGATATGTTCTTATCGTTTTTTATGCGTCATGCATTTCATAGAAAAAAATATATTAACATTACAATTACCGAGGCAAATGATTTACCAAAAGACAGTAAGCCGATCATTAAACTTGATCCGGCATGTATACCTAAGTATAGGAATCAACTGGCGAAGCCTCCTGTATTTGAGCCGGTTATCGTACACGGAATGGATGAATACGGGGAATGCAGAAAAGAGCATCTTTATCACATTGATATCAGCGAATTTAATCAGCAGGTTCTTCCAAAGGGATTTCCGAAGACAAAGGTATGGGGTTATGGTGGACTAATCAGAGAATCCAAAAATAAAGTCAGGTATTATAGAAGCTCTCCCGGATCTACCTTTGAAGCAGTACAAGGAATTCCGGTTAAGGTAAACTGGATCTGTAAGTTAAATTCAAATCATCCCTTTCCGGTGGATCCCACTCTTCACTGGGCTAATCCGAATGATATGTCTATGGAACCGCCTATGCCTTGGCCGTCGTTTCCACCGGGTTTTCATAAGGCACAGAAGCCGGTTCCGGTGGTAACACATTTACATGGGGGGGAGACTTCTTCCCTATCTGACGGTTATCCGGAAGCGTGGTTTACGTATGATGGACAGCACGGACCGGAGTATATAACATCGTTATACACTTATCCGAATGAACAGGAGCCGACTACTCTTTGGTATCACGATCATGCGATGGGAATCACAAGATTAAATGTATATGCAGGACTTGCAGGATTTTATCTGCTAAGGGATAGCAATGACTTTTGCGATATAACCGATAAACTTATTTTACCGGAAGGTGACAAGGAGATCCCGATAGTGATTCAAGATCGTACATTCCTTACAAATGGCTCCTTGTTTTATGATAATGTCGGAGTCAATCCGGAAATCCATCCGTATTGGGTGCCTGAATTTTTTGGCGATGTCATAATGGTAAATGGTAAGGTATGGCCAAATCTGAAAGTCGACAGGTGTAGGTATCGTTTCAGAGCTTTAAACGGATCCAATGCCAGATTCTATAATCTAAAGCTTTCTAATGGCATGAAGTTTATTCAAATAGGAAGTGATGGAGGCTTCTTGTCTGCGCCGGTTACATTGACCTCATTGTTATTAGCGCCGGCAGAAAGAGCGGATATCTTAATTGATTTTTCTGAGATTAATCCCGGGACTAAAATTATATTGCTTAACGATGCAAACGTACCATATCCGGATGGGGACAGTCCTGACCCGGATACAGTAGGTCAGATCATGCAGTTTACAATACCCGAGAATGCACCTGCTCCAGTGAAAACACCGAAATTGCCGGAGTGTTTAAACCATATTCCGGACCTTCACCCGGATGTAAGGAGAGTGTTCACTTTAAATGAATTGGCTGGGCCAAACGGACCTACGGAAGTTCTTTTAAATGGCTTGAAATGGTCCTATCCTGTTACAGAGAAACCGGTTGTAGGTTCTACGCAGGAGTGGGAGATCGTAAATCTGACTATGGATACCCATCCGATTCATCTACATCTGGTACAATTTCGACTTTTCAACCGACAGGATATGAATGTGGAGGATTATCAAAAAGATTGGGAAAGTTGCAATGGAACACCGCCGCTTTTACATCCGCCGAAAGTCGTACCGGTTGAGCCATATCTGATCGGATGTCCGATTCCACCGGAGGAAAATGAAGCAGGGTGGAAGGATACCGTACGAATGAATCCGGGTCAGGTTACAAGAATCCGGATACGATTTGCTCCGCAAAATGCACCACAGTGCTGGGTAAGACCAGGGGATAATTTGTTCCCGTTTGATCCATCCATCGGGCCGGGTTATGTATGGCACTGCCATATTCTTGACCATGAGGACAACGAGATGATGAGGCCGTATAAAGTTGAGTAAAGTAATCGAATCATCTATGAAGGGGTTTGAATAAATTCCCATTGACAAATATAATTAAATTGCGTACAATTTAATACATAAAGATTGTGCGCAATTTAATGAGCCAATCGGAAGGAGAAGTTTATGAATATATACGATTATCAGGTTAAGGATGCCAAAGGAAATTTGGTTAGTATGGAGAGTTTTCAAGGAAAGACATTATTGATTGTCAATACAGCTACGGGGTGTGGATTTACGCCACAGTATCAAGGCTTACAGGAATTATATGATAGATATCAGAATCAGGGATTAGAGATACTTGATTTTCCATGTAATCAATTTGCTAATCAGGCCCCGGGAACAATGGAAGAGATTCAAAGCTTCTGCCAGTTACGGTATAACACAACATTTCCGATTTTCTCTAAAATCGACGTGAATGGAGATAATGCAGATCCCTTATTTGTATATTTGAAATCGCAAAAGAAAGGTATTATAGGGAATAATATAAAATGGAATTTCACCAAATTCTTAATCGATAAAAACGGTACAGTCATCAATCGCTTTTCACCCACAACTACGCCGCAGAAAATTGAAGACAAAATTAAAGAGTTGCTGTAATACAAGAGGAGGCTTTTGCTATATGAATACAGGCTGCTTCCACTACTATGTAAATACAGGTTGATATTTTAGAAAGATAGTGGTAAAAATAGTTGTATACAATGGATGAGGAGAATAACGCTATGGAGGATAAGACAAATCTGTATGACGTTTTAAAATTGGAAAATCAGTTGTGTTTTCCACTATATGCCTGTTCGAAGGAGATTGTCAGAAGGTACAGACCATTTCTGGAAGAACTCGATCTGACTTATACGCAATATATTGCAATGATGGTGATGTGGGAACAAAAAGAGGTCAATGTAAAATCCCTTGGCGAAAGCCTGTACCTTGATTCCGGAACTCTGACACCTTTACTTAAGAAGTTAGAGGATAAGGGCTATATTACCAGGAAGCGTTCTAAGGAAGACGAACGAAACTTATGTGTAACAATAACCGAAGAGGGCGAGAAGTTGAAGGAAAGAGCACTACATGTCCCGAATCAAATGAAGCAGTGTATCAATTTGGAAGAAGAAGAAGGAAAGCATTTATATCAAGTGCTTTATAAAATATTAAGTCAGCTGCAACAATAGGTAAGCTGAATATCGGTGCAGATGCCGGCTGAACAAAGAATTTGCATAAGAGATACCTAATAAAGTCATGGTGTAAGTAAATAGTCCCAAAAGAGGCCTGCGGCAAATGCTGAAGGCCTTTTAGTATATCGCATAAGATAAATAACGGACTCAACCGGTAATATTTCTACTATAATGAATAATATCGTATCCAACACTGATGTACAGAATCAGACGCTTCAGAATATAACAAAAAGTTTCTATGAACAGGCCGATACGTTGAATTATCCGCAAGAAAGCTTTAAATACATAGGTGACCGCTATGCCTATACGGGGACAAGCAGTCCGATCCTTGCATATTATCATGCCATATCTGACGGAGATATCGTGTCGGAGGATGTACTGATATTTTGCAGTGTAGGCGCTTCGACCTTACGGCAGCTTCTTTGCTATATATAGTAGCTAATAACCGCAAAGAAGGAAAGAAGCTTCCTATACTCCTCTCACATACAGATTGAGGAGTATAGGAAGCCCTTTTATTGAAAAAGCTATTAATGCAAAAGTTTATTCGGTTTTAATCCAGACCAGCATTTCTCCCACATTCCGATTAGCCCAGGAGTAATATGGGATCCAAGTCAGATGTTTCTCGGTATAAATATCTTTCGTATAACACTCATAAAGAGAAGCTTCCTTCAGACTCTGATCCTCTAGCTTAAGTCCACTGGATTCTACTATTACAATACCTCCAAGCAGATCTTTCTCATAATGATATGAAAATCTGGGATTGGACGGAAGCTTTAGCCAGTCTAAATGCAGGTCGTTGTCTTCTTGCTCCAAGCAATATACGATCGGTCCCCTCATGATAGCGACTTTCCCGACATTGGCACGTACCATCGGGTTGGAGCGAATCATTTGTACCGGCATTTCGAAATGTAATTCAATGGCATCGCCTTCTGTCCATCGATCATGAAGAAGCAGATATCCGTCTTGTATTAAATCTTTGGTAACAGCGATTTCTACATTATTTTTACATATCGTATACGCTCTGCACCAGCCCGGTATTCGAAGTGCGATTGTACTTTCAATTGCTCGCGCAGGTGATAGTTTAATCGTGACATTTTCATCCCAGGGATAAGAAGTAGATATGCTGATTTTTGTATTTACGCCGCTCAGATCGATCATGCTTTCATTTCCGATATAAAGATGTAGGTACAATGCTTTATCATTTTGGGTATAGATATAGCTTGCAAGTGAAGTAATGGTACGCGCCAGATTTGGAGGGCAGCAGGCACAGCCGAACCATTTTTGCCGTTCCGGTTTCACATGTCTTCGTAGTTGATCCTTTTCGCAGGCTTCCGGCACTACTTCCAACGGATTAACATAAAAGAATTTCGTTCCGTCCAGAGAAATTCCGCTGATAATCCCGTTATATAAGGCTTTTTCTATAACATCGGCATATTCGCTCCGCGGATGGATCTGAAGCATTCTGTGAGCAAAGAATACTAAGCCGATGGAAGCGCAGGTCTCTCCATATACAGTGTCATTGGGTAAATCATAATCAAAGGTAAAGGATTCACCATAGGAGGAGGAACCTATAGCTCCGGTAATGTACATACGTCTATGGACCATATTAGCCCATATTCTTTGACATGCCTGCAATAATTCATCATCTTTTGTTTCCCGTGCGACATCAGCCATACCGGAATATAGATAAACGGCTCTGACTGCATGGCCGACTGCCTCATCCTGCTCTCGGACAGGCAATCCTGCCTGATAATATTGAAATTGAAAGTAGCTATCCTTCCAATAGAAAGATAGGTTGTTTTCTTCTTGTTCCAATTCAAAATATAAAGGCTTCTGACCTCTCTGATTAATAAAATATTTAGCTAGGTTAAGGTGCTTTTCTTCTTTTGTTATAGCATATAGCTTCATTAATGCCATCTCAAGAACTTCATGTCCCGGATAACCTTTTTTCTTATCATCTTCAGGTCCAAACATTTTGTCAATATGGTCCACTAATCGAATCATGCAATCCAGAAGCTTGCGTTTTCCGGTAGCGTGATAGTAGGCAACAGCGGCCTCTAACATATGACCGGCACAATACATTTCGTGATTGTCCTTGAGATTGGTCCATCTGTCTTCCAGCCCATTGATTATATAATAGGTATCAAGATAACCATCCTCTTGTTGGGCACTTGCAACCAGATCAATTGCCTCATCAATGGTTTGTTCTAAGGTAGGGTTCTGACACCAAACAAGTGAAAATGCTGCTGCTTCAATCCATTTGGCTAAATCACTATCCTGAAAGACAAATCCACCAAATTTTCCTTCTTGAATTCCGGCGGCAATCTTAAAATTATTAATGCAATGGCTTGGTTCGGCTTCCGGAATTCGATCATTAAGGGCTTCCCACTGATAAGGGATAATTTTATTTTTAGCTAACTCCATATAACTGTTCCAGAAGGAATCCTTGATGGTTACCTGCTTCATAGGAATGGTTTTTGAAAAATAATTTGTATTCATAAAAAGGCCTCCGTTAAGTGTTCAAAAATGATAGACAATATATTATTCGAGTTTTATAATATAATAAAATATTAAATAAAAACGGAGAAAAACGCAACTATTATTTTAATATAAAAGGTGGTTAAAACTTAGATGAGATATTTTGTGGCCGACGCCTCACAACCGATACGATACGTTTCTTGTGGAAATCTGCTAAGTAAGCAGGAATTTCTGCATCCAAGAAGAAACATTGATACCTATGTACTGATTATGGTAAAAGAGGGGATCTTGTTCATAACTCAGAATGGAATAAGTTATGAAATTCAACCAAAGCAGTACTTGTTTTTAATAGCGAATGAGGAGCATTATGGACATGCTTCCTCCTCCGGGAAATTGTCTTACCTTTGGGTACATTTCGCAATGGAGCGATCAGCAATCAGCAGTGAGAATGCAGATTTTGTAGTTGAAGATTACGGAAGAACGAAAGAGAACCCGCAGGAAAGCTATTATATAATACCGGAATACGGTGAGATATCCTTGACTCAAAGAGCTCCCCTGTTGTTTAACCAGCTGCTTGATTTATCGAGACAGGATCATATTTATTCGAATCAAATCCTGAACTATGCCCTTAGCCTGCTGATTATGGAAATTTCCCAAGAATTTATTGAAACATATAATAAAAAAGAACAAAAAATCCCACCGAATGTTGCTAGGATTATGGAATGGATCAGAGCTAATTACTACAAACCGCTATCAGTATCGGAGATTGCGAATGAATTCGGATACAACACGAATTACTTATCCGCCTTGTTTAAAAAATCCACCGGCAACACGCTGATTTATTTTATTAATAAAACAAGGATTGACATTTCAAAATCATTGATTTCCAATTATGATATTTCCATCAAAGAAGCAGCATTTTCATGCGGTTTTGCGGATGAAAAATATTATATGAAGACATTTAAAAAAATGGAGGACATGACTCCTACCCAGTATAAGAAAGCATTCACCAAAAAAATGATCAATAGATAAATAAGGAGAACAAATATGAAGATCAGATGCAGGGAAAAAGTTTTTAAGCATAGTATGATTGTCTCCTTTTGCATGGTATCTATCATTCCTATTATAATGGATATCGTTGCATACTACAATATCAAGGCAACAGTACAAGAAAGTGTGGATGAATTAAATTTGATATGCATCAGGTAATAAAAGAATCCTGTAATACGGAGGTGAACCCCTAATGTAAGATTGATATAATCCTCCTAAAGTAGACATGGTAAATAACCACAACTACTTTAGGAGGATTATATCAGATGTTGGTCTAACCTTAGGGGTTCACTCCGTATTACAGGATCCTATGTGTTACGCCTGTCAAGAGCGCTATTATTTAATTGTTTTGATCATTCTTTGAAGATTTATTAACAAATTCCTTTATCTTCTTCGACCTTGTAAAGTATAAGTACCATCCGCCACAGAATCCGAAGAGAATGACTAGCGGCATTATCAATAATACTGCAGTCATTGCGAAAACAGAAGTGTATTGCCCATTTTTGCCTATCTGGCCTTTGATACCTAAATTATATATAAATATGGTAAATGTACAAAAGGTTGTAAATACGGCATCTACAATTAGATAGGTCTTCGCTATCGTGACCATATTCTTCCACAACCTATAACAGAATACTGAGGTCAGCAGAAGAAAGATCAAGAATAGGATACATATAATCAGAAAGACTGTACCAAAGGCAGATACTCGGTTTATTATGTTATATGCTTGTACGATGTGGAAAAGTGATATTGGCATATCAAAGGCTATAAGCATTATTACGAATGCAAGAATAAAGCCCTTTTTTTCTTCCTCATACTCATACGGTTTCTTAAAATCATCCATGAAAAATCCCTCCCTAGTGAAAAGATTATAGCATAAATGTACTTGTATGTAAATAATGGAAACGAATCGTTTTTATTTAAGAAGAATGTTTGAGGTTGCGGTATAAATTGATCTTATGATAATATTTTTAACAAGGATAAATATATTATTAAATACCTGAGAGAAAAAGAATAATGAATCGAATAAAAGTAATGGTGAATGAAAGAATACAATTTAAGTATATGGAATAATTTACTTTTCACCTTTAGCATGTTATAATCTAGTAAATTTTGCATAATTAATTCCATGCTTGCCACTTTAGCAATTTGTTTTTAACTAGCAACCATGTGCCGTCTTCGGCGGATCTTGAATCAAATATTAAAATAAGTAGAATATAAAAATGAATTAAATTTGCACTAACGCAACATGCCTGCCCTTGGAATTAGTTTGTGCCGAGGATTACACAGGCACAAACTTACAAGTGTGAATAATGCTTTTCAATAATTCACACTAACGTCCACGCATGCGACTTGCTCGCATGCATAAATTCAATGTATGAAAATAGCTTTTATATTTTCACACTATTTACTCAAGGGGGAACATCATGAAACAACAACAGGAAATCAAGAAAACAAGAGCACTCAAAAATAATATCTATGCTATCCGTGTAATGTGGGAGATTATGAAGAGCGCAATCATCAATTCAGCACTGATGACTGCTTTCGCTTATATCGGTTGGGTTTTTTACAGTTACTTTTTCATAAGATATCTGGTTGGAGCAATTGAGCGTTCGGAAAGTTTTGGGCATATCATCGGTTTTGTATTGATGGCAGGCGGGTTTTTTATGATAGTCGCCTTTTATAATGCTTATATCAATGGAGCTTACAATCCTATGGCAAGAGCAACCATCTATCGGAAGCTTTACGCAAAGCTTTATAAAAAAGCAGGTAATGTAGAGCTAAGATGTTTTGAAGATAGCAGTTTTTATAATAAATATACGCTGGCGGTAGATGGCGCTGATGAAAAGCTGATTAGTATTATACAAAATTTGTTTGGAATGTTATTTGGAGCTAGCGCGGCTATTGTTATTTTTACCATGATGTTTTTGACTGACAGGTTGGCCGTTGCATTTGTAATATTCCCGATTGTTGGTAATTTTGTATTCGGCTACTTCGTAAAAAAGAATGAATACAACAGGGACAAGGCTATGGTTCCATATAAAAGAACAATTGATTATGTGAACCGTGTTATGTATCTTGCCGATTTTTCCAAGGAAATGCGTCTATCAAAAGTATTTAACCTAATGAAATATAAATACATAAAGGCCATCAATGGTATTTTTGATGTGTCGGACCAATATTTCTTTAGGATTAGCTTACCGCAATGGTTTAAAAATTATTTTACCTTCACAATCATATTTGAAGGAGTGTTGATGTATGGAGCCTATCGTACAATTGTCGGAAAGACAATGGGTCTTGCGGATTTGGCTGTACTGTCAAGTACTATGGTGTCGGCAACCTGGATATTAATTCGATTTACGGACAGTGTTATGGAAAGTATGAAGCAGGGACTTTTCGTTGAGAATTTACGAGCTTTTCTGGAATATAAGGAAAAGTTACCGGAGGATTATGATGGCATACTTCCGGAAGAGGAAATCAACTCCATCGAATTTCGCAATGTCAGTTTTTCCTATAAAGAGGGGACGCCAATCATTAAGAATCTTTCTTTTACCATGAAAGGAAGAACCAGTACTGCATTGGTTGGACATAACGGAGCAGGGAAGACAACAATCATTAAGCTATTATTTCGCCTATATGATCCGGAAGAGGGAGAAATTCTTCTGAATGGAGTAAACATCAAGAAATATAATTTAAAGGCATATCGAAAGCTTTTTGCAGCGGCATTTCAGGATTTTAAGATTTTTGCCCTGACCATTAGGGAAAATGTCATGATGCGTGAATGCAGCGAGGAAGACGACACGGTTGTTATCGATGCACTTATGAAAGCAGGCGTATATGATAAGGTTATGTCCTTACCAAAGGGACTCGATACAATAATGACGAAAGAGTTTGATGAAGAAGGTACGTTGCTTTCAGGTGGAGAATATCAGAAAATTGTTGTTGCAAGAGCATTTGCTAAGAAGGTTCCTATTAAGGTCTTTGATGAACCCTCCAGTGCACTGGATCCGATTGCGGAATTTGAGCTGTACGATAGTATCCAAAGCGATAGTATTAATAAGTCGGTCATCTTTATTTCTCATCGATTATCTTCCGTACGTAATGCCGATGTGGTATTCATGTTGGAGAACGGTAACATTTTGGAACGGGGATCACATAAAGAATTGATGCGCTTGGATGGAGCATATGCGGATATGTACAAGAAGCAGGCAAAGAATTATCTGGCTGTTGATGACTTTCAGGAGGAGACTGCATAATGAAAAAGAATAAAGACAATAGACAGAAAGGAAAGCGTATCCTTTCCAACAACTGGTTTATTTTGAAAGTATCCTTTCAAACAGCTCCATTTTTAATGTGTTTTATGATATATGGAGCAATTATGGGTGAGTGCTTGATATTTTTAGAACACATCTATGGAATCAAATTTGTTCTCGAGGCAGCAGAGTTTCATAAGCCTTTTATCCTTGTTGTACAATTTCTCTCCTTTGTAATGGCAGCATGGGCTTTTTCCTTTTTCACAGGGGTAATATACCAGAACAAGGTATTACAGAAGGGACTTCCCAAAATTCAGAAGCGAATGAAGGAAATCATGTATGAGAAGGCAAGGGAACTGGACCTGGAGTGCTATGACAATCCGGAATATTATAATAATTTCGTATTATCCCTTTCCGAGGCAGATAAATCCATTACAAGAACCCATGAGATTCTAGAAACCTTCTTTGGAGCCGTTACAATACTGATTACGAGCGGAATCTTTTTTCTTACCACGGATGCATGTTCCGTCCTATTCGTGCTTGCCTCCTTTGTTCTGATGTTTTTCTTCTCACAGATACTGAACAAAGTGAATTATAATAACAGGATTGAGAAGAATTCGAAGGAAAGGAAACGTTCTTACATACATAGGGTTTTTTATCTGAATGAGTATGCAAAAGAGGTCAGATTGAATCCTGAGATGAGGAGTCGACTAAACAGAGAATTTGACGCGGCTAACGATGAGATATACAAGATAGAAAAAAAGTATGCTTTGAAAAGAACCGGCCTTCAGTTTGTCGTAGATTATATTACCAATGATTTTATAAGTGATGTAATTTATTTAGCCTACTTGGTATTTCGCGCGGCGGTACAGCATGCGATTTCCTACAGCAGTGTCGTCGTTTTATGGAATTCCTCAGGTCGATTAAAGTACAGTCTAGGAAATATGTCAAAGATTTTTCCGCAAATCTCAGAAAACAGCTTATATATTGAGAAGATAAGGGGTTTCTTAGACTACGAGAAGAAAATTGTCAGCGTTAAAAACTTACCGGTACCGAGAGAGCCGAAGACCCTCGAGCTTAAGAATGTTTCCTTCGGCTATACCGAAAAGGAAGGGTATATCCTACATAATATCAGTCTGGCCATCTGCCCAAACCAAAAAATAGCCTTGGTCGGCTATAACGGAGCAGGCAAAACCACACTGATCAAACTGATCATGAGATTATATGATCCCTCCGAGGGTGAAATTCTATATAACGGTGTGAATATCAAGGAATATGATGTGAATGAATACAGGGAAATGATTGGAACAATATTTCAAGATTTCAAGATTTTTGCTGCAAATATTGGGGATAATGTTATTCTTGATTATGAAGATGAAAGTACCAAGAAGCAACATGAGTTGGCTGTTAGAGGAGCATTAACCTACAGTGGTTTCAAGGATAGACTGGATAAATTTACGCTGGGTCTTTCCACAGAATTAACCACAGAGTTTGAAGAGGACGGAGTGGACCTGTCCGGAGGAGAAAGCCAGAAGCTTGCCATAGCAAGAGCATTTTACAAAAACGCGCAGATGGTTATTTTGGATGAGCCCTCCAGTGCTTTGGACCCGATTGCGGAGTACCAGTTAAATGAAGCCATGTTGAATGCGTCAATCAACAAGACAGTAATATTTATTTCTCACCGTCTCTCTACAACACGGAATGCCGACCGGATTATTATGCTTGAGCAGGGAAGGATTATTGAAGATGGCACGCATGAGGAATTGATCAGACTGCAGAACAAGTATGCAGGTATGTGGAAGGCACAGGCCGGAAAATATATTGACATAGCTTAACTACCTTCCATCAGGAAGCGAAAATAGTGCGCCTCGGTCTTTCAAAGGAGAATGGCCTAAGAATTTGGAGTATGCGCGGTAAAAGGAGGAATAATCTCCAAAGCCGGCCTCAGAGGCTGCTTGGCCCGCATTATAACCATTTATTAATAGCTGCTGTGCATAAATAATTCGTTTATATAGTAAGTAATCACCTACAGTAGTACCGGTAGCCTTACGAAAAACCTTATTCAGATGATGCTTACTGATAAAAAAGATTTCGGAAATCTGATCCAGACTGATAGGTTCAGTCAGATGCTTATTTAAATGCGCAATAATATTTGTTACAGTTTTTGAACTGTTATGTTCTACCGCAGCCGGATTGGCAATACACATTAACATTATCTGCGATAGCAGAGCTTCCATATATATGGGCAGTAGATTTATCTGTAAGTTTGGTGGTAGAGTAGAACAATCAGCGATGGACTGAAAAAAAGAGTGAATTCGATAATGCTCCGTGTCAGGATAGAAGACTTCCTTACCGGAGTATTTCTCTATGGATGGAAAGGCAGAAAGCAATAAATGTCTGCGTTCCAGGGATAAGATTTCGGGATCAAAATGCAGTGCATATCTTCGATATGGCTTGGTACTGTTGACCTTCACTCCGTGAAAAACATTGGGGGAAATGAGTAATAGGCTATGTGGAGTCGGATGGTATTCGTGACCCTCCACAAGATAATCTGCCTCACCTTCAATAAAATAATAAATTTCATAGATATTATGGCAGTGAAGAGAGTATCTATCACCGACATCCTCACTCATAGAGTAAGTAAATAACATTTTATCATTTTGAATTTGCGTAAAAATTTTCATGGGCGCCTCCTTTATGAACCAACTTATATAAACATAAGTATAGTTAATCATCGCTATATTTGCAATATAAAGATAGGAATTTAGAATGGAAAAGCCTGCTGCATCCCTGCAACAGGCTTTGATTTTGAACTCTATTATCCCATCTATGAATAACATGCTGAATAGCTTAGCTATGTAGTCATACGGTTAATAAAGAATTTCTGGCTGTCGAAGTCTACAATGTCTGAGCCTTCCCGTTTGCTATAGCTGCCATCGTTATTTAAGACACGCGCCTTTTCATTGTCATTACTCATTATATTCAGCTGACTGATAATCTGGTTCTTGATATCATTATCATTAATAGGACATGCAATCTCTACTCTTCTGGAGGTGTTTCGGGTCATCATATCAGCAGAAGATATATACATTTTTGATTGTTCATTTTTCCCAAAGAGATAAATTCTGGAATGCTCCAGAAATCTGCCTACAATGCTGAGGATTGTGATATTATCTGTCTTTCCATCGATGCCGGGAAGCAGACAACAGATTCCTCTAATAATCAATTTAATCTCGACCCCTGCGATGGATGCTTCGGAGAGCTTCTTAATAATGTCCTTATCAGTAAGCGAATTTGATTTTATGATGATGCCGCATTCCTCACCTCTAAATGACTTTTCTATCTCGTTATCAATCAACGTCATAATATTGTTCTTTAAAGAATGGGGTGCTACCAGTAGATGATTGTATTCGCCCTTTAAATTAGATAAGGTCATATTCTTGAAGAATTTCATTGCATCTTGCCCAATCGCGGGGGCAGCTGTTATTAAGGATAAATCTGTATATAGCTTTGCTGTCTTTTCGTTATAATTGCCGGTTCCAATCTGAGTGATATAGTTGATTTGACCACCGTCTCTGCGAGTGATCAGACAAATCTTTGAATGCACCTTAAAGCCTTCGAAACCATAAATCACAGTACACCCTGCCTCCTCCAGCCTTTCCGCCCAATCAATGTTATTCTGTTCATCAAATCTGGCTTTCAACTCCATCAGTACGATAACTTCTTTGCTGTTTTCTGCAGCCATGCAAAGATATTCAATTAGCCTTGAATTGTTCGCAACTCGGTATATAGTAATCTTAATAGAGATTACGTTGGGATCGACAGCACTCTCCTTTAACAAATGTAGGAAGGGCTCCATCTGTTGATATGGGAAGAACAGCAGGATGTCCTTATTTTTGCATTGCTCTGTCATACTTTCATTTCTATTCAGGCAGTCCGGATAAGCCGGCTCAAAGGGTGGATAACTCAATTCATTTTTCTGAAGGGGTGAAAACTTGCCGGGTAATTGAAATACATAGCTCATAACCAGAGGAGCCTTACTGGTAAAGACCTGATCCTTATCAAGCTTTAACCTATCCATAAGAAAAAATGTCAGTACTTTATTCATCCGACCCTGAACTTCCAACCGAACCGGTGAAAGTCTTGATCTTCTTTTAAGAACCTTTTTCATACGCTCTCTAAAATTATCATCCACCTCAAAGACTTCATCCTCAGCACTGATATCCGCATTTCTTGTCACAGAGATAATAGCTGAATTCTCTATTTTATACATACTGAAAATATCCTTCAGATAATGAAGGATGATTTTTTCCGTCAGGACATATTGGAGTGGTTCTCCCGGAAGCGGTACATATTTTGGTAATGATTTAGATACCGGAATCAAACCAAACTTTGTATCATCACCGGAAAAGACGCAAATGATATAAAGATCCTTATTTACCAAATGAGGGAAAGGATGTCTGGAATTAATCACCTGGGGTGAGAGGATGGGAAGAATATAATCTTTATAATATTTCTCGATATATTTTTTCCCTTGCTTATTAAGTTCTTTCATATCAAGATTAGATATCTGAGACTCCCTCAGCTGATTCTCTACTTCATGGTAGATATCATCTCTCTTCTTATAAAGCAGCGTTGCCCGTTTGAATATTTTATCCAACTGTTGTTTCGGGCTCATTCCTGTTTTGTTATCGTGATTGTCATTCTCCATCAGAGATAAGTCCGTCAGACTGCCGACTCTGATCATGAAGAATTCATCAAGATTACTGCTGAAAATGGATATAAACTTCAATTGTTCAAAAAGTGGTACTTTTTCATCCATCGCCTCTTCCAGAATACGCTCATTGAAAGTCAGCCAGGACAGTTCACGGTTTTGCATGTAGTTAATCACTGATTCATCACTGGAATGCATTGAATTTATTCTCCTTTTATTATTCTTTCGTACAGATAACCTTCACGGATACCGTATTTACTTAGTATTATGTTTTTGGTGTTAAAAAAATCAGCAATCGTATCAATAATAATCATACCCGGGATTATGGTATGTATTCGGTCAGGTATGTTTCGTAGAATAGGTGTTAGGGTATCTCTATGGCTGTTATTCACAGTTTCTAAGATCTCTTTAATGTGCGTAGCCAAGATATCACTGTTATCACCGGGCAAATTGTAGATACTGTTATTCAGCTTTGAGAGACCCCTGATTGTACCACCGATTCCGCAGATGGAAGGAAAAGATTCCACCGCAAGATCTAGTGCTGTAATATATTCTAGTACTGTTTGCCTGATCTTTACCCGCTCCTCCTTCTTCGGAATAATCTTATGGACAAACTTTACATACATATTTAATGACCCGATAGGAATACTGGTGGCATACTTGATTGCACGATTTTCAAAAATGACTATTTCTGTACTACCGCCTCCAATATCTACGATGACCCCGTTTTCCGTATCGAGATATTTTGTTGTTCCTATGAAATCAAGAGTGGCTTCTTCTTCACCGGATAGAAGTTCAACATCACAGTTGGTATTATTTTTGATGGCTTTGATTACTGTATCCGTGTTTTTGATATTTCTAAGTGACGCTGTTGCGAAAATATGAATATCGGAGGGCTCGACCTGAAAGTTCTCCAGTAGGGCTATAAATTGGTTCAATATATCACAGGCTTTATCAGTGCCTTTTTCATTTAATTGTTCCTTCTCAATATAATTAGCCAGTCCGGCCATTTCTTTTCTTTCTAATAAGGTCTTTACTTCATTTCCATCATGTTCATATACGCATAATCGAATTGTATTCGAACCAAGGTCAATAATTGCACTTTTCAAAGTCGTTCCTCCAGATTAAAATTTATGTAAATATCTATGATTAACATCATTATAATATATTAATACTTTGCGAATGTCATATCTAGGTGTAATCTAGGTGAAATCTCAGAAATATCATATAGCTAATAAACATAGTAAGCTAAAGAGAAAAGAGCTTAGGTATCGATATTCTTTGGTTTTTCGCTGATCGGTGTACGAAATCTAATAGTAATTATACGGAGGATATGATAATATTTTGTTATTAAGTAAATGTATGTTAGGACTCCAAAGAATTTATGGGAATTTCATTTTGATATTCGTGGCGCCTACGGCGCTGCTTTGTAGTACCGTGTCTGGGAGTTGGGGGAGGATGGATGTATTTCGAAGTATTCTAGCTATGCACGTGGATGACTGGGGCAAACAATTTTTAGCCTCCGCAAATAATGGAATAGACATAGGTATCGTTGATTACGAGGCTATAAATAGGAACGAAAACAGTGGAATATTTGAGATTGGATATATTATTAAGCCTGATTATTGGGGAAAGGGCTATGGAACAGAAATGGGTAAGGCACTGATTGAATATTTATTTCAAAATTATAACATTCATAAAATTGTTGCCAGTTGTAACGCGAATAATCATTCATCGGAAGATATTATGAAAAAGATAGGAATGCAATTGGAAGGAGTCCTAAGGAAAGTACGTTATAAAAATGGGAACTGGGTGGACGAAATCAATTACGGATTATTACGGGAAGAATGGGAAAAGTAAACTTGACTTTATATAAGGATAATGATAGAATATGAAAAATTGTAAAGGCAATGATAAGGAATAGTATATGTTATTTGATTAATGACAAGAAAGTTTTCATACTTGTCTCAGAGAGAAGATGGTTGGTGTGAATCTTCATGATAAAACATAGAAGGCCCCTTAGAGCTGTGGTTTGAAAGGATAATATCCGAGTAGAGGCCAACGGAAATTCCACCGTTATTATAGGAAACAGCATAAAGATTATTTTCTCGTGCTGAAGGAAAGAGCAGATTATGAATACTTCGTATTCTTTCTGAATTTAGGTGGTACCACGGACATTAAGTTCGCCCTAAGCGTAGGCTTAGAGCGGACTTTTTTTAGACAGGAGGTTAACGAAATGAGTAAATTAACAATGGAGGAATTAGTTGCATTTTGTAATCAATACGGATTTATATTTCAGGGAAGCGAGATATATGGCGGGCTTGCAAATACCTGGGATTATGGTCCGTTGGGTACGAGACTAAAGAATAATATTAAGGATGCTTGGAGAGCCTATTTTATTCAACAAAGAGATAACAGCTATGAGATAGATTCGGATATTTTAATGAATCCCACGGTATGGGAGGCCAGCGGACATTTATCAAGTTTCACAGATCCCCTACTTGATTGTAAAGAGTGTAGGACAAGACACCGAGCAGATAATCTGATTAGTGGTCATACTTCTTTGGTTAATGCGGATGCTATGACACAGGAAGAAATGCTGGAATACATTATCGTCGAAAAAATACCTTGTCCAAAGTGTGGGAAATCAAATTTTACCGATATTCGGCAATTCAATTTAATGTTTGCAACACAGCGTGGTGTAACTCAGAGTAATTCAAATGTAATCTATTTGCGACCTGAAAATGCACAAGGGGAGTATGTGAATTATTTGAATGTAATGAGGACAATGCGTACTAAGCTACCGTTTAGTATAGGTCAGATCGGAAAGGCATTTCGTAATGAAATAACACCCGGTAATTTTATCTTTCGGACCATAGAATTTGAGCAAATGGAATATCAGACCTTTTGTAAAAAGGGTAGTGATGAAGAACAATATGACTATTTTAAAGATTATGGGATTCAATTTTTTGAGTCCATTGGGCTTTCGAAAGAACATTTGAGATATCATGATCATGAAAAGTTGGCACACTATGCAAAAGCAGCTTGCGATATCGAGTATTTATTTCCGTTCGGATGGGGTGAAATCAATGGGACGCATAATAGAACTGATTTTGATTTAACAAGGCATCAGGAATATTCAGGAAAGAGCTTAGAATACTTTGATGAGCAGACGAGAGAAAAATACATCCCGTATATTGTGGAATCCACCTATGGTTTGGATAGAACTTTTTTGGCAGTTATTTGCGAGTCGCTGGAAGAAGAACTCGTGCAAGGTGAGATAAGGCAAGTATTGAAAATCCACCCTATGTTGGCACCCATCAAAGTCAATGTACTGCCTTTAATTAAAAAACGTCATAGTGAGAAAGCATTAGAAATATACCGTATGTTACAAAAGCGTTTCATGGTTTCCTATGATGACTCCGGAACTATTGGGAAGCGTTATCGGCGTGGTGACATCATTGGAACTCCTTATACGATAACGGTAGATGATAATACCTTAGAAAATGGAATTGTGACCTTACGCGAAAGGGATTCCATGCAACAAACTAATATTACGGAGGATGAACTAAAGACGTATTTTAGTGAGAAGATATCCTTTTGATAATAGAAGCTTATCCAATGTACTATCAAAAAATAGTGAGATTTATGGTAAAAAAGAATTAACATAAACACAGCTTATTCCTGGCGTATATCACATTAGGAATAAGCTGTTATTTGTTGGATATTAGCAAGTGGATTGCCCACATTTATATCCTAAAATTGGGGGTGTGATTATAAAAATTATTTTACCGTTAAATATGCCTCACCTGTTAAAATAGTATAGCTGGATATATCTGCCGGTGTAAAAATCCATTTAAAATATCCGGAAGAATAAGCTATTGTTGAAGGATCTGACCAGGATAGTGTTCCAATAACCTCGGTTGAACCATACTGAAATGTTGCGGTAAGACTAGAGGATGATAGGGAGTCTCCTGCTTTGATGGGGGCAACTAATATATAGTTGACTAAGCGCGGGGTAAGCCTATAATCGTTGATTGTATTTACCGGTTCATATGAAATCATTACACCGGCTGCAGTTATTATTACTTTATAGCCGGATTGCAAAGTTGCATAAACGCTATTATTATTTATAATTACCGGGGATGTTGATAAGTTTTCAACATTAGCAGTTGCAGAACCATAAATATCTAGGTAGGTACCCTCCGATCCATTTAGTAGAGAGGCATTAAAATCAGAGCATGAATAAATAAATGTCTTGATGGAAGTTGTAATCTTTGAATTGTTTAATCCTGCAATGTCTACCACAAAGATGCTTCCTCTTCCTGAAATCGTTATATTACTAACAGCTGTAACCTCCAGCTTATTAAGGGCGCCATCAACATTCATAATAATTTTGTTATATGTGACACTATCTTTTAAATCTAAGGATTCAGTTTCAAGATCTATTGTCTCAACATGCGATTGTGCAGCTATACTAATACTAATTGCACTATCATACAGGATAAAGCTATTACCGGTTGCATACTCTTTCCATACTGTATCTGAGGCTGACCTAATGATTATTTTTTTAAATAAAGCATGATTTTCTATCGTTACATAAGGCGTATTAACGGTAAGTGTTTTGTCGGAGTAGTCACCTGCCGGAATATTGAGTGTATAAGTCATATTCTTGGTAGACAATGTAATGTTAGTGACCGCCTTCGTTGCAAGCAACTCCTTCAACTCTTTTTCGTTTTCAGCAATTTCGTCTGTAGAAAATACTTGAATGGTTGCCCAGTCACTGGCAGCAGTAACGCAATTTGCATAGTCCACCTTGTTTTTTAACCATTTCTTATAATCTTCTGTGCTTTCAAAACATACGGCCCTAACACTGAATGTTCCGGAGCATTTTGGAACAACAACTCCATCTTCCGTGACTTCTCCTGCTTTGGTGGTGTCCTCCTTTAACTCCCATCTTGCAACTCCACTTGTTTCCACATCTTTTCCGGCTGCAGAATTCAATATAATATAGTCAAAATCAATTTTTGATTCTACGGTAAAAGTGCTATCCGCAGTCAAATTACTAATTTCTACTCCGGTTATATTATTTCTTATAATGACTTTGGCTTCCGGCCTGAGAACCGTATGATTAGCTAGTGTTATTTTGCAACGAATATATGCTGTTCCTATACTTTTTGCCGTTACAAGACCGGTCTTTGAATCAATGGTTAGCGCATTGGGATTTCCCTTATCTTCTTTGATATACCAGGTATATCGTGCTCCCTTCATCCGAGCCTTGGCTTTGATATCAAAGTCAAATGTATCTTTACCGGTTACATCAAGATATAAATATTTAGATGAAACATTTAGATAAGTATTCGCCAGTTCTACAGAAGTTAATGATGCCTGTACTTGTTGATTTGGAAAGCATATTGTTGCAACAATTACTATTAATATTACTGAAAATAAATACTTGAACCTAATGAACCTTTCTTTCATGATGACCCCTTCTTTCTTTGCTACGATGAATACGTTGTTTATTATTAACAATATATACCATTGTATAACAGTATGTAAATAATTTCAAATGTATTATATTGAAAAATAAACCTCCAAACCGAGTTATGGAAGGATCGGCTTGAAGGTTTGTTTTCATCGTAATGCTAATATAGGATGCAAAAAAACGGTGGTTCTTGTTCTGTTATTTTTCTACAACAGGGATCCATATTTCTACTTTGCTGATATCTGCTTTCTCATCCCAGGATATATATTTTTCAATTGTGGGTAAGTCTGATTTCTTATATTTACTTTGGGGAAGAAATTCATTGTTGATTCGTTGCCAAGTATTGTAGAGAATTGCTTCTGAGATTTTTCCGACAGCTTCAAAAATAATCCAAGAGGTTGCAGGATATTGGTAGCTATCAAATCCTGAGACATCTTCTTTATCCCACTCAATGCCACACATATAGTCATTACTCCCATCTTCACCAAAACCAAAGCAAAGACCCAAATCACAAAAATGGCCGCTTAATTGCTCCATAGCCTCAGCACTTCCATCGCTTTTAACAATTGCCCAGGTTCCACCGCCATATGGAGTGGTACACCTCTTTCCAATTACTTTAAAGGCTTCCTTTTTTGTAAGTTCATAATTCATCTTTTTTACCCCCTTAATAGTTAGGGCGAAGTATAGGCGGCAATAAAATGTTAACTTCACTTCGGATTTTCTTACCATAATCGGTGTGACTCCGTGCATACGTTTAAATGCCACTCGAAAAGCATCCGAGGATTCATATCCATATTTGAGAGAAATATCAATTATTTTATCATCCGTATTTTGCAGATCATATGCAGCACATGACAACTTTCGATATCGTATGTATTCCCCCAGGGAAATATCTGTGATCTGTATAAAAGATCTCTGAAATACAGTGAAAGGGCATGCCATAATTTTGCTGATAGCGTCTGTGCTAATCTGATCGCTAAGATGACTTTCCACATAATTGATAGCCTCATTCATTCTATTAATCCAATCCATTACTCAGCCTCCTTGTAATGTTATTATAATAAATTATGGTATGACTTACCCGTTATTTCCCATACGTATAATAACGGATTAAATAATAATCAAAAACATGGTAAATGAGATTTTCTGAAGCAAGTCCCACCGGATTCCAGACTTTAAGAATTTAGTTATTATTAAATATTTGTGACTAGTCAGTCACTGCGGTTCTTTCGAACCGATGCACACAAAATATGTCGAAAACCACATATTTTGGCGCTAGACTTTCTCGAAATCCAATGGATTTCTCTGGGTAGTGAATAGTTACAAATATTTTACCATATTCATAATAAAATGTAATGAAAATTTACAAATTGTTCTACTGTAATGTAACATTAAAATAAAACCGCGCAAACTAACCGGTTCTCCGGTCAATTTGCGCAATAAGAGTACAGTGCGATGAATAAGAGTTACATATACAGCAGTTGCGGAACACAAGCTTCTACGATATATTTTTCTTTTCTAAAAAGGATAAGGGCCGTGTGCATAAAATCAGAATGTTCTATCAAGCGAAACATCGCAGCAAGATAATCGACCGGATCTTCTGAAATAGTCTTATCGGACATATAGCCGAGGATATTAAATCGCAGGAAGGAATACATGGTTGTAAGAGATAGGAAGGTATCGTTCACTTTTTCTTGATTGTCTGAGTATGGAAAATGATTATAAAACATATGGTTTACGAGAAGTTGTTCAAAAATCATTTGCCAATTCGGAAGGATCAATTCCAAATGTTCTGATGCTGAGAAATGTTTTAAATGAATCAGCTTCAGATCTTCCTCAGATAATATTTCTTTGCCGTCGATGTTGAAGTAGACTTGCGTTGCTTTACGGTAATCGCAAATACTGACACTACTTTCAAAATGTTGATCAAATACATCGAGGAGCTGAAAAGCAGACGATAGATTATCAGGTGACATATCATATATTTCTGAACCATTCAGAAAATTACCGAGGGTTATTAAGCGTTCCGGTAATGACAGACTTCGATCTTGAACAATGGAAATTGATTTTTTGCAGCATTCATACTGAATCGGCGATAAATTGATTTCAAATTCAGGATCAACTAATAAATCTTTTTCTTCGAACAGAAGAGGCATTTTCATATTGATCAGCAATTCCACTACCCCTTCACAACTGTTGGAACAGGAACAGTCGTTACTTTCGGTTATGCTCGTGGAACTTCGGGGATAAAGCTTACAGATTGCGGGAAGACTGCCTTCGCCAAGTTCTACCTGAAGTGCACAAAACCCATCTTCACGATGTAGCAAACAGATGCCGCGCCAATCGGTCGATATCTGTTTGTAAGCTTCGTTACTCGGTTCGAAACCGGTCTTAAGGGCACGATCAAGTCGGACACGCAGCTCGTCGGAGCATTTGATTCCCAGAAGCACATAATATTCCTTTGTAGTTATTCGAATCGGCCACCCTTCACAACAGGAATGATGGCATTCGCCACATTTACATTTAAAGTCCTTGTAATATTCGGGAACAAGGTATTTCATTCAATCACCATATGCCAATCTGAAGTATCATACCCACATTAGCAGTATTACTCATCTTAAGGTTGTATCCTGATTTTGTAAAGCTATATTATTTGGGAATCAATAAGCTTGATCTTACAGAATCGGTGAACTCAAGAGCTATTGCTATGGAATCGGCAGCAATGGATATTGTTGAAAAGGCTGAGATAATGGGACCGCTTGAGCTTCGACTTTATATTTTAAATAAGCTGAATACTATTGTGGAAGATTATTGCAAGTAAGTGGAATAGCTATTACTATCTTTGCAAATACTAAAATATATAGTTGAGTAATTAGGTTTATGAACTTTGATCATAGTTGTCATCATGTTAAAAAAAAGTTGCCTAAAACTTATATAAAGTAAATATTAAATTAGCCGGTAAAGAGCTAAAAAGTCAGCTTTGTTATAGAAAAACTAAAAGTTGATATACAATATTATAATGGAATATAAAATAACAATCATATTAATAATAATTTATATAATTCTGAAAAATCAGAAAAATATTGACAATTTGCAAAAGAAAAAGTATACTCTAATTAATACTAGCACTCAGACGAGATGAGTGCTAAAACTTATAAACCAATGACTTAAGTGTCAAGAAGGAAAAAGAAGATGGATGAAATAATATTAAAAGCAATCAAAAGGGCAGATGGAAAGTTTAGAGAAAGTGGTTTTATACCCGGTATTCTTTATGGAGACGGCGTTGAGACTGCAACAGCAGTTAAATTTGAAGAAAAAGCGTTGAATAAAGTCATTACTAACCATGGGAAAAGTGCTAAATTATGGATAGATATTAATGATAGTAAACAATATGGGTTTGTCAAAGAGGTTCAAAGAAAACATCTTACAAGGGATATTACTCATATTGATGTTCAGATTGTTTCAAAAGATCATGAAATTAAAATACAGATTCCCATTGTTTATAAAGGTGAGGATACTTTAAAAACAAAGCAAATACAGCTTCAGGTATATAAATCAGAAATTACTGTGTTTGGCAAGATGGCATTGATGCCTGAGACGGTTGAGGTTGATGTATCAGAAATGAAGCTAGGTGATACAATCACAGTAAGCAATTTTGGATTAGATAAGCTGCTGAAGATTGATAATGCAGATGACATTTATGCAACAGTGATTAATTTGAGATCTCAACCTGTAGAAGAAGTCGAAGTCGTTGCAGAGACAAAATAACTACACTAATCATAGAGAACATCACATCAATAAAATTATTTTAAATCTAACGGAACTGCGCTCTACGCAATGGAGCACAGTTCTCTTGTTATAGCGACATGCGAAGGCGTTCATCAGTATTTGCGATGGAGTGCGCGAAAGCGTACAGATGGGAGTGATATGAAAGCATTATTTCTTGCGGGAGGAATGGGAACCAGGTTACAGCCATTAACCGATAATTTACCGAAACCAATGGTGCCTATTTTGAATAAACCATTATTGGAAAGAACTATATTTAACCTAAAAAAGTGCGGGATATCAGAAATGGTTATAAGTACCTGCTATCATCCGGAGTACATTGAAGAATACTTTGGAAATGGATCTAAGTTTGATTTGAACATTAATTATATCGTGGAAGAAAATCCGATGGGTACCGGTGGCGCCATCAAAATGGCAGAAAAGTATTTTGAAGAATCATTCCTCGTATTTAATTCAGATATATTAAGTGATATTGATTTAAGTAAAATGATTGACTTTCATAAATCAAAGAAAGCATTAGCAACGATAGCAGTAACGGAGGTTCAAGATCCATCGATGTATGGTGTCATTGAATATGATTCAAACGGATATGCTATAACCTTTAAAGAGAAGCCTAAAGCAGAAGAAACTACTTCGAAATCCATCAATGCAGGTATTTATATCTTTGAGCCGGAAATATTTGACGAGATTGCTTCCGATCGAGCAGTATCCATTGAAAGAGAAACATTTCCGTATCTATTGGACCATAACTTAAAGATAAGTATATATAAAAGTGGAAGTTATTGGATGGATATTGGGACAATACAAAAATATAGACAGGCACATTGGGATATCATGAGTGGTAAGTGCAAGCTGGTTGATTGCGATTTTAACAGTGAACATATTAGTTTCGGCAAAAATGTTACAATTAACCCTAGTGCGGTTATTGTTGGTCCTGCCTATATCGGAGATAATGTTATCGTTGGAGCGAAGGCTGAAATAAATCATTCTGTGATTGGCAACAATGTTTTTGTAGGAGACGAAAGCAAGATTGTTGGAAGCGTTATATGGAATGATATAGTCATCAGCCCAAGCGCCACTTTAGTAGATGCTGTTGTTACAGCCAGTAGTTTTGAAGATAATGAAATAAAGCTCTTAAGCGCCTTAACGATAATTGAACCGCTTATTACTAAGAAATTATTAGGAGGGAAAATAGAACAATTACCCATCAACTTAAAAGCAAGAAAGGATGATAAAAATTGAGACAAGCGAAATCTTATATTGACATTGCATTCTTAAGTACTTACCCACCGCGTGAATGTGGAATTGCGACCTTTACAGAGGATATCATTTCGACAATGGGTTTCTCGGGTATTATTAATACTTACGTCATAGCAATCAACAATACTATAGAACAATCCTACGGTGAAAAAGTCAGTATACAAATTAGGCAAAATGAGAAAAGCGATTATATTAAATTGGCACAAAAGTTAAATGTTTCGAAAATCAAACTTTTAGTCATTGAGCATGAGTATGGAATTTATGGTGGAGATAACGGGGAATATATCCTGGATTTAATTAATAATCTAGAAATACCGGTAGTAACTACACTTCATACCATATTGTCTGAACCTAGTCCTAAGCAGAGATTTATTATCAATGAACTTGGTAAGAAGAGTGAAAAGATCGTTACCATGGCGAGAAACACCAAAGAAATACTTCAGACGATCTATGATGTTGAGGCATCAAAAATTGAAGTGATTCATCACGGTGTGCCGAAAAGACAATTTGAAGACAGAGAAGTATTGAAAAAGCAATTTGGGTATGAGAATAGACAGATTATAAGTACCTTTGGCCTTATTGGACCCGGAAAAGGCATAGAACACGGGATAGAAGCAATTGCTAAGGTGATTCAAGGCAGCGACACAATCGGAAGTGAGAACAAGAATCATGAGGATGTATTGTATCTGATTCTCGGACAGACCCATCCGGCGCTCAAGGAGGAGGGAACTGCATATAGAAATAAGCTTGAACAGCTTGTATATCAACTTGACTTAAGTGAGAACGTAAAATTTGTTAATAAGTACCTATCCAAAGATGATATTATAAAGTATTTGCAATTATCAGATATTTATATGACTCCGTATTTGGCTAAGGATCAAGCAGTGAGCGGAACTCTGGCCTATGCAGTAGGTTATGGTAAGGCAATTGTATCGACACCCTATTTATATGCCAAAGAAATGTTGTCAGAAGGTAATGGTATATTGGCCGAATTTGGTAATTCGGATTCCTTGGCAGATGGCATAAAGCAAATATTAGAGGATCCATTTAAAAAGAGAAAAATGGAACGAAACACCTTGAAAATAGGCAGGACGATGTACTGGGATAAGGTTGTAACGCAGTATACGAATATGTTTCTTAGTGTTATTGCCTCAAATTCTGAAGCAGGAGAAGTTTAATGAAGGATGCAGACAAGGGTTTGTTATTTACCAAATATCTATTTGCTTTATCTGATGATGTGGGTATCTTTCAACATAGTATATATGGTATACCGGACTTAAGTAAAGGATATACAACGGATGATAATTCAAGAGGCTTAATTCTGGCTGTAATGCTTTATGAACGATTTGGGCAAAGAAAATATTTAAAACTGATATATAAATATATGGCTTTTATGATGTATGCTCAGAATGATAATGGAAAGTTTAAGAACTTCATGAATTTCCAAAGAGAATTCATGGAAGAAGAAGGCTCCGAAGATTGCTTTGGAAGATGCTTGTGGGCTTTAGGACGCACGATCTCAAGTGTTGCTATTCCTGAAAACATAAGAAAAAGCGGCTGGCACATGATGAATAAAGCAGTAGAGCACTGGACAAATCTAATTTCACCAAGAGCAAAAGCATATTCCATCGTCGGGCTCAGCTATCTTGCAGACAAGCCAGAGGTATTTCCTCATATTGAGCAGCTGGCGAGGTCATTGGTAGAGCACTATACTTGTTGTAAGGCTGACGATTGGCATTGGTTTGAGGACTATATGACGTACGGAAATGCATTTTTTCCTTGGTCGTTATTGAAGGCTTACCAAATACTCGGCATCGATAAATTTAGTAAAATAGCAAGTGAAAGTATGGACTTTTTGGGAAGCCTTACGTTAAAAGAAGACTATTATAAACCAATTGGATGTAATGGTTGGCTTATGAAGGGGAAAGAACCTGCTGCGTATGATGAGCAGCCGTTAGAGGCCTGTGAAACATTACTTGCTTACTTGAATTTCTATAATATTACTAAGGATAAAAAGTATCTGGAAAATGCCGAAAAGTGTTTTCGATGGTATGAGGGGCATAATTCAAAAGGAGTATCCTTACTAGACAAAGAAACGGGTGCTGTTTATGATGGCTTGAATGAGAAGGGTTTGAATTTGAATCAAGGTTCGGAAAGTTTGGTTTCCTATGGAATCGCATTTATGGAACTATCAAATTATGGGGGAATTAATGATTAAATTTCAAAGAATGGGTATAGTTATGAAGCCATTAAAGGATCAATTTGGTAGCTTTGCAAGGTTTAATCCCGGAGTTCTGTTACAGGATGGAATTGTTCATATGCTATATAGAGCTACAAATAGTGATATTAAGGATGGTACAAATTATATATCTTACATCGGTTATGCAAAGCTGGACACAAACACGAATATCTTATATGACTCGAATGATAAAGTGATATATCCGACGCTGCCGGAAGAGATGAAAGGCTGTGAGGATCCTAGAATCGTTGAGTTTGAAGGAAGTTTTTATGTTTTTTATACCGCATATGATGGTATAACAGCCAGAGTGGCGATTGTCAGGACCGAAGATTTTATTCAATATGATAAAATGGGTGTAATCAAGCATTTTACATGGGATAAAGATGCTTTTATATTCCCGGAGCGAATTAATGGCAGGATTGCATACTTACACAGAATTTCACCAAATATCCAACTTGACTATTTTGACAGCTTTGATGAACTTCTTTCTCTGAACGCGTGGTCAGATTACGAGAACAAGATTAATACATCGACTATAATGAAGAGCGAGTATTTTTGGGAAAACCAAAAAATCGGCGCCAGTGTACCTCCGATTAAGACGGATCAGGGATGGCTGTTGCTATATCATGCGGTGGATGATAAATTTGTATACCGCGGCAGCGTAGCGCTGCTTGATTTAAATAATCCATCAAAGGTTATAGCGCGTATACCTTATCCTCTACTGGAACCGGAGGAAGAATATGAACTGTATGGTGATGTCAATAATGTGGTATTTCCGGAAGGAGCCTACATTTTTGAGGGTCAGTTGTATATCTATTACGGTGCTGCAGATAAGTATATTGCTGTTGCTAAAATAGCTATTGATGAATTGCTTAGGGAATTACATAATTATCCCGTTCATGAGATTAATGAGAAGAAGTAAAAGTCCCTTCCTAGGCATATTCTTATTTGAGTCTCAAAACGTAGTGACAATGGCGCAAAAGTAGGCGCCATTTTTGAGTCTCAAAACGAATATGGACAGCCGTCGTCAGCCGGTCTGCCCGCATGTATATAGATACAACGATATACTTATATTTATGTCGGCAATTTTGCAACGGCTCCTTTGCTTAAGCGAAGGCTCATCAAGATATAACATCAAAAATATGTGTTTGTTCTATTGTATACTGTAATATTTGTGATATACTGATACCTAAAATAATAATTATAGTAACTATTGACAATTATATAAAACAAATGTATACTTTGCATATATAATAAGTATGAATTAATTTGTTTTGAGAAAGGAGCTACTATGTTAATGAAAAGTAAAAGAATTAAATCATTAATCAGTCTATTGCTAGTACTTGTTGTCGGAGTCTCACTTGTAGGCTGCGGTAGTAAAGATCCCAAAGGGGGTAATGAAGGTACGACAGTTACCGGAGCAGCATCCGATAATACCTCGAATAAGGAGAAGGTTGTAAATATTGGTGTTACCGATACATTAAAAACGTTAAATCCGTTATTAATAGATGCGGGTGAAGTTAATAAATATTCAACCGGTATGATGTTCCTGCCACTTGTGGACTTGGGACCGGATCTCAGCTTTGAACCTATGCTTGCTGATTCCATAACAACGGAGGACAATATTAATTTTAAGGTACATATTGATGATGCGGCTACCTGGTCTGACGGAACACCGATTACAGCAGATGATGTGGTATTTACAGCACTTCGCATAGCAAGTCCGTTGGTTGCCAATCCGAGCTTAATGTATTATGCCTTTGAAGGTGTTGGTGATGATGGTTTTGTTGCGGAAGGAGCCACCAGTATATCAGGTATTGTTGCCACTGATGACAAGACAGTTCAATTTACGACGAAGAGTCCGATGGCATTAACTACCTTTGAGAATACCTACGCGCGTTATTTACTGACCCTTCCGAAGCACATTCTTGAAAATGTAGCAGAAGCAGACCTTGCTACCTATGATTGGTTTAATCATCCGGATGTAGTCAGCGGACCATTTGTTGTTAGTGATTTTGATGTTAATCATTTCATTTCCTATACAAAAAATGAAAATTACTGGAGAGGTAAGGTTAATATTGATAAATTAAATATTAAGATTGTTACCGGAAGTCAGTTATATGCAGGATTACAGTCAGGAGAAATTGATTTTATTCAGCAGACCACAGGTGTAATACCGCAAGAGGATTATGCTAATGTAGAAGCACTTGATAATATCAATGCTGTATATGGTGAACCGGTTACGAATCAGTCGGTATTCTTCCAGACCGCAAACGATGCAGTATCCGATCCCAGAGTACGACAAGCGATTCTCTATGCAATTGATAGAAATCAGTTAGTAAGCGGTTTGTTAAATGGTAAAGGTGAGGTTGTAGATGGATTCTTGTCCTCTGCTGGTCCCTTCTATGATTCTTCTTTAGTACCGACAGAATATAATCCGGATAAAGCAAAGCAATTACTGGCAGATGCTGGATGGGATGGAAGCAAGACCTTACGTTTTTATGTAAATTCCGGAGATACAACATTTGTAAACGGTGCCAGTGCAATAGTAGCAGAGCTGCTAGAGGTTGGTATTAAGGTAGAGATGCACACCGTTGACTTTGCAACATTGATGACAGTAGTGGGAACAACGGACTATGATTTATTGGCAGTTCAGTATACCTATGCACCGATCGATCCATACCCCGATGTAAATTGGTTGCTTAGTGGTGAAGGAAGCTGGACCGGCTATTCTAATCCGGATATTACCGATGCACTCGCAAAAACTCAGCAGACCAGCGATGTTAATGAGATTAAGGGTTATTATTTAACAGTGGATCAAAAGGTACAGCAGGACGTTCCTATGTTCTCGGCTTATATAATTAAAGCTCTGGGAGCAGTAAGCAAAAGACTTGTGAATGCAACCCCGTCGGTATATGGTTCCTTTAATCATATTGAAAATTGGGATGTAACGGAGTAAAATGTAATATAGCTTTAGAATTCTATGGTATGCAAAATGATGAAGCAATGGTTGGCTTCATCATTTTGCAATTTTTATATCTTATGATTAACCCGACAAAAGGCTGTATTATTTGTATCGCACGTCAATTTGCACAATTCAGTTTCCTATTGCGTGATACAAAACATAGTTCGAACGCAACACGCTTCCGCTTGGATGAAGTACGTAGTGGTACATAAGGTCCTAAAATACAGGACCTAAGTACCAACGACTTCATACAGTTGCTTATCAAACTATGTTTTGTGTCACGCTGAATCTTTATGATATATGTGCAAATTGACGAAGCCAAGTTTACAGGAAGCCTTTTGACGGGATAATTATCTTATATACTTGAGACGAGGATAGGAGTGGATGTATGTCACATTTGCTGGAAATATCTAATTTAAAAACAGTTTTCGATGGCGATATGGGAAAGACAATTAGCGTTGATGACATTAATTTTCATGTGAATGAGGGTGAGACCCTCTGTATTGTCGGAGAATCGGGCTGTGGTAAAAGTGTCACCTCACTCTCAATTATGAGACTACTTAGTCGCGGCGGGGAAGTTGTTCAGGGACAGATTTTATTTGAAGGTAAGAATTTACTGGAAATGTCTGATAAAGAATTGGACGAAATAAGAGGCAACAAGCTCACGATGATATTCCAGGATGCGTTATCTTCCCTAAACCCTGTATTTACAATTGGCAATCAACTGATGGAAAGTATAAGGTCGCATCTGAAGATAAAGAAGAAGGAAGCAAGACTTAGAGCAATTGAGCTGCTGAAAAAGGTTGGACTTGCGGAGCCCGAGAAAATGCTAAGGAAGTATCCGGTTACATTATCCGGTGGTATGCGTCAGAGAGTTATGATTGCGATGGCGTTATCTTGTAATCCGAGATTGTTGATTGCGGATGAACCGACCACTGCATTGGATGTTACGATACAGGCACAGATCATGAAGCTTATGCGGGATTTGCAAAGTGAACTTTCCATGTCAATTGTACTGATTACACATGATATCGGTATCGTGGCGGAGATGGCGGACAGAGTATTGGTTATGTATGCCGGACAGGTGGTTGAGGAAGCTAATGTGATGGATTTGTTCTATCGGCCGGCACATCCGTATACGCAAGCCTTACTGCAGACAGTACCTAATATATTAGATGGAGCTGACAGAAAGTTGGAATCAATCCCGGGTATCGTACCGGAACATTATCAGGATATCTATGGATGTCGCTTTGCAGGCAGATGCCCTTATCGGGAAGAAGCTTGTGGAAAACCGCAGGAGTTCATTTTGGTGGAAGCAGAGCATTACTCCAGATGTCATTTGGCGAAGCAGTTACAGAAGCAATTACATAAAGAGGAGGTGCAAATCGGATGATTTCATCAGACTCAGATAATAATTTACTTCTTGAAGTGAGAGATTTAAAAAAATACTATCCTATGAAGGCAGGATTGATAACACATACTGTTGCAAACATCAAGGCTGTTGATGATGTGAGCTTTGGCATTCATAAGGGAGAGACACTTGGGCTCGTAGGTGAATCCGGTTGTGGTAAATCCACCATCGGAAAATTGATTGTATCACTGGAGAAACCCTCTGAAGGTTCAATTCTTTATAAGGGACAGGATTTGGCAAAATTGTCACAGGGACAAATGAGGAAAATTCGAACCCAGCTTCAAATGGTATTTCAAGATTCCTATACCTCACTTAACCCGCGAAAACATATCTTCGAAATTCTTGCAGTTCCTATGATTTATCATGGGATTACATCAAAAAAGGATGCAGAAGATGAAGTTAATCGACTACTGGATCTGGTTGGATTGCCGGGGAACAGCAAGGGAAGGTATCCGCATGAATTTTCGGGTGGACAAAGGCAGAGACTAAGTATCGCAAAAGCATTGTCCTTGAATCCGGAATTGATTGTCTGCGATGAACCGGTCAGTGCTCTTGATGTATCCATACAGGCGCAGATTTTGAACCTGCTGCGCGATTTACAAAAGGAATTAAATCTTACCTGTTTATTTATTGGACATGGTCTTGGAGCTGTGAATTATGTCAGTGACAGAATTGCGGTTATGTACCTTGGCAAGATTGTTGAGATAGCAAATGCAAAAGATCTTTTTACCAATCCCATCCACCCTTATACACGTGCTATTTGTGATGCCGCACCCGTTCCGCATCCGTTAATAAAAAAGAAAGATGCCATCATTTTGCAGGGAGAAATCGGATCGAATGTCAATCCTCCTTCCGGTTGTCGTTTTTCTCCAAGATGTAAATTTGCAATCGATTCTTGCAAGTCGACAGATCAAATACTACGACCAACCCAGGAAGGAAGCCTCCATCTTGTGGCATGTGATGTTATGGTTGGGCAGAATGGAGGGGTGCAAGCGTGATAAAATATATAATAAAACGTATATTGGTTGCATTGCCGGTACTTGTTGGGATTACTATCGTTGACTATGCTATTATGTGTGCAGCGGGAAGCCCGCTGGCAATGCTTAAGGGACCTCGTGTGTCGGAAGCGGCAGTGGCAGCGAAGGCAATCACGCTTGGACTGGATCAGCCTGTTTATGTTCAATATTTTGTCTGGCTGAAACAGTTATTGCATGGGAACTTGGGGTATTCCATTAAGAATTATCAACCCGTGGGATCGATGATCGCTACACATCTGGGACCCACCCTATTACTAATGGGAGTCTCACTGTTGGTAAGTATTATGATAGCAGTACCGGCAGGTATCTTTAGTGCAACACATCAATATTCAAAAAGGGACTATACCGTTGTTACCTTATCCTTTGTCGGTACAAGTATACCGGGTTTCTTTCTTTCACTATTGCTGGTGTATTTGTTCACGGTGAAGCTTGGATGGTTGCCTTCCAGTGGAATGAGCTCTCTGGGCACAGGAGGAGGTTTCTTTGATATTGCAAAACATATGATAATGCCGGTTATTGTATTGGCAACCTCAATGGCCGGAACGAATATCAGATATATCAGAAGTGCGGTGCTTGAGATACTACAGCAAGATTACCTTCGTACGGCCCGCGCCAAGGGTATCGGTAACTTCAAGGTGATTAATAAGCATGCCCTGCGTAATGCTTTGATTCCGATTGTAACAGTTATGGGAATGGAAATACCGGTATTATTCGGAGGTGCTGTTATTGTGGAACAGATTTTCTCGTGGCCGGGACTTGGGCTTGTGGCAATGAGTGCGATTACGAATCGTGATTACCCGGTAATCATGGGAGTATGTCTATTATCAGCGATAGTGGTGTTGGCAGCAAATTTGATTACAGATATTTTGTATGCGATTGTTGATCCTACGATTCAATACAAATAGCGGGAGGTACGTAAGGATGAAGCAGAATAGGATAGAGGGCGAGAGATATTTGCAAACGGTATGGCGCCGTTTCAGGCGGCATAAATTAGCACTGTTCAGCCTGACTGTGCTTACAATAATTGTACTGGCAGCATTACTTGCGCCAATCATAGCACCGTATGCTCCGGATAAACTTGTTGGAACTTTCAGCGGGAGACCAAACAGTAAGAACTGGTTGGGAACGGACCAGATCGGCCGCGACGTCTTAAGCAGACTATTATATGCTACAAGAATATCACTTCTGGTTGGAGTACTTGCAACTGCGATTTCTACATTGATTGGTGTGGTTCTCGGTCTGATATCAGGATACTTTGGTGGTGTGATTGATATGATTATCATGCGTTTTACGGATATGGTAATGTCTTTTCCGTATATTCTACTTGTCTTAGTTGCAGCTTCTATTTTTCAGCCGGGACTGTGGAACATTATAATAATTCTTGGATTTGTTGACTGGCCCGGAATTGCGAGGCTTGTACGAGGAAATGTTCTAAGCCTCCGTGAAACAAATTTTGTAAAAGGAAATATAATAGCAGGTATGCCTAACAGGCATATATTATTATCAGAAATATTACCGAATACAATTGCTCCGATATTAGTCTATGGGACCTCTGTAATAGCGCTTTCCATGCTTGATGAAGCCGCTCTAAGCTTTCTTGGAATGGGCATTCAACCACCGACCGCAAGCCTTGGAAATATGCTGAACGGTGCGCAGTCACTCACTATTTTAACCTCCAAGCCATGGCTTTGGATTCCGGCCGGTGCCTTGATTGTAATTTTAGTTATGTCGATCAGCTTTATCGGAGATGCACTCAGAGACGCAGTTGATCCAACCTCTCGAGGCGGTAAGAAGTAATAAAATGAATGTCAAAAGTCGCTTTTAGGATATGCCATGGACAGCCGTCGTCAGCCGGTCTGCCCGCATGAATTTAGATACAACGATATCCATACTTTACTTACTTTTCGACTTTTAACGATTGAATCATACACCTTTATTTATTAGTGTTAAGGCTATGAAAGGGACTTTCCCGCGACCTCCACAACATGGTCTCTCATACAGTGTATTATAGGGAGTATGTGGAGCCTCTCGTATTTTATAAAGGCAATTAGCAACAGCCTTTATATTTTTGCTTGCAATTCTAACGACTGTTAGGTATAATGCGACTAACAGATGTTAGGTAAAGATTGGAGGGATTGGATGAAAGAAAAAAGAAGCATGATTGAGAAAAGTACTACAAAGGAAAAGAAAAGTACTACAAAAGAAAAGAGTAGTACAAAAGAGATAATAGAGCAGGTTGCGTTAGAGCTGTTTTCTAAAAAAGGCTATAAAGCCGTATCGATACGTGACATAGGGAAACAGGTAGGAATCAAGGAAAGTTCAATCTACTATCACTTTGTAAACAAACAAGCGATTATGGACTCGTTATTACAAAAAATTGATATTCATATCGAGCGAATGAAAGACAATTTTGAAACAGAGTTTGTTAAGATTAATGATATTCCGGAAGCTGCAATGTGTGAAGTTGCAATTGGTATTATGAAGTATTATTTTATGAATCCCTATGTATATAAGATGTTATCGGTTCTGTCAATCGAGCAGATGTCAGACAAGAAAGCTTATGAAACATATCAAAGACTGGTATTTGAAGTGCCTCTTTTGCAGCAGGAGAGGGTTTTTAAAGTGATGATAGAAAAAGGCTGTGTGAAACCAAATAATCCAAGAGTGCTGGCACAGGAATATTATGCAGTAATCTATTTCGCATTTCAAAAAAACTGCGTTGGTTATGAGGTAACCGAGGAAAAAATAAATATAGCATGTGAAGAGATTCGTAATAATGTGGGAGACATTTACAGAAAGATGGTAATAATATGAAAGCATATCGAAGCAAAAAGGCTGGAGATAATATAATAAGAACTTATGATGAACTGTTAAAGCAATGGAAGGTGTCGGTAGAAGAGGTGATGGTGCCCACTACCTATGGCTCCACACATGTCATTATCACCGGAAAAGAAGATGGGAAACCGTTACTCATGTTTCATGGAGTAGG